>ERZ772772.118-NODE-118-length-47081-cov-5.233552_pt1 | contig 47081 bp, 39 predicted proteins | sample MGYA00511484_ERZ772772 | MGnify/ENA primary metagenome ERZ772772 (study PRJEB29015, sample SAMEA2737913) | human oral metagenome | biome: human oral; feature: human-associated habitat; material: dental | place: China | collected 2088 ... | reverse complement strand
GGGTGCGCTGCCGCTCAGCGCAACGGCATCAAGAGGAGTTCCGTGGGTGAAAGTCAGCGCGCAGGTCTTGGCAATTCCTATATTTAAAGTATCTCCGGCCACCTGCCCGCTAGCCCGCGTATTTAGGGCTTCTCCAAGGAGGATGCTCTGAAGCCCTTGTAAACAGGTCATTTCCGGCGCCCATGCCCTGAAGCCCTTTATTGATAAGGGTTCCAGAGGCGCCTGCCCGCAAACGCCCACTCCACGCGGGTTTCCGAGGGGGTACGCTGCCGCTCAGCGCAACGGCATCAAGAGACGTCTCGTGGGGAGAAGGTCAGTGCGCAGGCTGTGGCGATTCTTGTTTTTCGTGTATTTGGCGCGTCTGCGAACACCTCTCCTGCCAGCGCACACGCACCAGCAGACCGCCTGCATCCGAGTCGTGCAGGCTGACCGTGGCGCCATGCCGCTCGGCGATGGCGCGCACAATCGCCAGCCCCAGCCCGCTGCCGGGTTCCTGCTCGCCCGCACGCCGGTAGAAACGGCCAAAGACCCGCTCACGCTCGGCGGCGGGAATACCCGGCCCGTTGTCGGCCACTTCAAGCACCGCCGCCCGCGACGCAGCCTCGCCATACGGATTGGGGAAGGCGCTTTTTCCTACCGTTTTTTCCTCCGCCGTCTGGCTGTTCTCATAACGACAGGTCACATCGACCCGCCCACCCGGCGGTGCATGGCGCAACGCATTGGTCAGCAAATTGGCCAGCAGAATGCGTAAAGCGCCCGCCTCGCCCGTGACAAAAAGACTGTTCTCCCCCGCGAGCAGCCCAAGATCAACGCCGCGCGCTTCGGCAAGCGGCATCTGCTCGACGATTGCTTCGCGCGCCAGCATCGTCATATCAACGCGCTCCATCGGCATCGCCGCTGCACCCGGCTCCAGCCGTGCCAGCGTCAGTAACTGGCCGACCGTATGGCTGGCGCGTTGCAGCCCGCGCTTAAGGTTATCGAGCGCGGCGCGGCGCTCCGCCTCGTCTGCCGCCCGCTCGACCAGCTGTATCTGTAATTGCAGTGCCGTCAGAGGGGTGCGCAGTTCATGTGCGGCGTCGGCGACGAAATCACGTTGTGCCGCAAAAGCGCTTTTGAGCCGCGCCAGTAGATCATTGAGCGCTGCGGCCAGCGGTTGAATTTCCTCCGGCAAATCGTCGTCCGGCAAGGGGCTGAACGAATCGGGCGAACGCGTGCGCAGCGATTCAGCCAGGCGCGCCAGCGGCCGCAGTCCCAGACCGACCAGCGCCCAGACCAGCGCGCCAACGGCGGGGAGAAGAAAGAAAAACGGCCGCAGCGTCTTCCACGCCGCATTGGCGGCCAGGCGGTCGCGCACGCGCATCGGCTGGGCGACGGCGATGGTCATGCCCTGATACTGAAGGGCGAAAACACGCCATTGCCCTTCACTTGTCCTGGCCTGCGAGTAGCCAAGCTGTGTCAGTTCCGGCAGCGACTCGTGTGGCTTGGAGTAGTAGACCGTCAGACCGGTCGCATTCCAGACACGGATAACGTAGTCAACATGGCCGTCGTCGGCTGGAAAGGAGTGGGCGTCAGGGAAACGTTGATCGCGCACCGACAGCGCAATCTGCCGCAGATGGTAATCAGACAGCGCGTCCGCTTCATGGCGCGCTGCGCGCCAGGTTGCCCAGCCGGCGATCAGCATCGCCAGAGACATGGCGCCGAGCAGCGCTAGCAGTAGTTGGCGGCGAATCGAGTTCATGGTGTTTTCACGGCCGCTCCGGCACCAGATAGCCGACGCCGCGCACGTTGCGGATCCATGCCGCACCCAGTTTGCGCCGCAGCGAGTGGATATGAACCTCGACGGCATTGCTTTCAACCTCTTCGCCCCAGCCGTAAAGGCGTTCTTCAAGCTGGGCGCGCGAAAGCGGCATCCCCGGCCGTTCGAGCAAAGCGCGCAGCAGGGCGAACTCGCGCCCGGAGAGGCTGACCGGATGCCCCTCCAGCGTCACGGCGCGTGTGGCCGGATCGAGCGTTAATGCACCGTGTTCGATCAGCGGCGAAGCGCGTCCGCCGCGCCGTCGCATGAGGGCGCGAATGCGCGCCGACAGTTCGTCGAGATCAAAAGGCTTGACAAGATAATCGTCAGCGCCGGCATCAAGCCCCTTGACGCGGTCGGCAACTGCATCGCGTGCGGTAATCACGAGCACTGGCAGTTCGACGCCCTGGCGGCGCAAACTGGCGAGCAGGTCGAGTCCCGACAGGTGCGGCAGCCCGAGATCGAGCAGCAGCATTTCATGCACCCCTTCGGCAATCGCCAGCGCTGCCGCATCCCCATCGCGCACCCAGTCGACGGTATGCCCTTCCTGACGCAAACCACGCTGTACGCCATCGCCGATCATCGGGTCATCTTCGACCAACAGCAGACGCATCGCCTACTCTCCACAAAACGACATGATCACGGCGGCCATGATACCCGCTCTACAGCTACCCACCATTTCTGTGCCATTTGCCCCCTCTCGAGTCATCCATTTTCATCCGTTGATTCGCCGCGCACGATATGGAATATCCGGAATATCCGCATGCGGAAAAAACCATCCCTGTAATTCGATTTATTGGGAAGCAGAAAGGAAAACGCATTTTTGGCACTTCGCCGCCTTATGTCGGGACAGTCGTGGCAGAAAGGCCAAACGTCAAGGCCAAAACGGGCAGTCCATCATCCCAATCATTGTTTCATCATGACCCGTTTTGCCTATTTTTACGTCCTAAAGTGTTTATTTAAATGGGCGATGACCGATGATTTCTGCTACGCTTGGGCGTCAAGGGAATGTTGCCAAACAATCTGCCGGTATGCATCCGCCGCGCACCCTACCCTGTCAAAAAGGCCAGAAACAAACAGACTCCTCCAATGCATGAAAGCGCCCCGCTGATCACCACGCTTGCCCTGGGACTTGGGTTTGGCCTTATCTTCGGACTCATTGCCGAACGTCTGCGTCTGCCGGCGCTGGTCGGTTACCTGCTCGCCGGCGTCTTCATCGGCCCATTCACGCCGGGGTTTCTCGCCGATGTCGACATCGCCAAACAGCTGGCTGAAATCGGCGTCATGCTGCTGATGTTCGGCGTCGGGCTGCATTTTTCCGTCGATGATCTGATGGCAGTGCGCAAAATCGCGCTGCCCGGCGCGATCATCCAGGTCAGCATCGCTGCCATGCTGAGCACGCTGCTGGCACTGGCGTGGGGATGGAATGCCGGCGGCGCGATCATTTTCGGCTTTGCCCTTTCCGTCGCCAGTACGGTCGTTGTATTGCGTGGGCTGGAAGCACAGCGCGCGCTCGATTCAATGAACGGCCGCCTTGCCGTCGGCTGGCTGGTCGTTCAGGATCTGATCATGGTGTTTGTGCTGGTCTTGCTGCCCCCGCTGGCCAGCCAACTTAGCGGCGAACAGCAGTCGTGGAATGACGGCATCTGGCAGAATTTGCTGATCACCGTCGAGAAAATGCTCATCTTCGTTGTGCTGATGCTGGTCGGCGGGCGCCGCCTGATCCCGCGTCTGCTCTGGCTCGTGGCGCGTACCCGCTCGCGCGAACTCTTCACGCTTTGTGTGGCCGCCGCCGCCGTCAGCATCGCCTATACCGCCGCCCGCTTGTTCTCGGTGTCTTTTGCTCTGGGCGCCTTCTTCGCCGGCATGGTGATGCGCGAATCGGCATTCAGTCAGCGGGCCACCGAAGAGTCGCTTCCCCTGCGCGAAGCCTTCTCAGTGCTTTTTTTCGTCTCGGTCGGCATGCTCTTCGACCCGCGCATCCTGCTTGAAGACCCGCTCCAGATTCTGGCCATGCTTTTCCTCATCATGCTCGTCAACCCGCTGGCGTCGGCAGCCATTGTGCTGGTTTTCCGCTACCCGCTCAATACGGCGCTGATGCTCATGGCAAGCCTGGCGCAGATCGGTGAATTCTCCTTTATTCTCGCCGGTTTGGGCCTGAACCTGGGCCTGCTGACGATGGAAGCGCAGAATCTGATTCTGGCCGGCGCGCTGATTTCGATCACCTTTAACAAACTGATGTTTTTCTGCGTGCCGCTACTGCAAAAATGGATTCTCGCGCATCCTAAACTCGCCAGAAAACTGGAGCGCCCCGGCGACCCGCTCGCCGAACTGCCGATGAGTACGGAAGAGAAATTTCTTTCCGGACAGGTCGTACTCGTCGGTTATGGCAAGGTCGGTCAGCGTATCGCCCGCGCCCTGACCGAGAAGAACATCCCCTTTGTCGTGGTTGAGGAAAACCGAGAAATCGTCGAAAGTCTGCGCCAGCGCGGTATTGCCGCTGTCGGCGGAAACGCCGCCGAACCGGCCGTACTCGTTCAGGCGCACATTGCCCGTGCCAGCATGCTGGTCGCCTCGGCGTCAAGCGCCGTCGAAGTACAGAAAATGATACAAACGGCACGCACGCTGAACCCAGGAATCGAGGTCATCATCCGCGGCCTTTCCGAGGAAGAAGCTGACCTGCTCGCCGAAGAACACGCCGGAAGAGTTTTCCTCGCCAAGGAAGAACTGGCCAACAGTATGTGCGCCCATGTGCTGAAGCGTTTCGGCAAAGCGCGCAGAAAATCCGGCGCGCGGCACTAAGGCTTGGGCACTAAGACCGGCATGGCAGGATCACCGGCCCATCCTGGCCTATCCTGACCCCTCCTCGCTTATCCTGACTGATCCTCACGCTTTTCCCTGCCCGGTTGCCTACTCCGGTTTTTTCCGGGAACGCGCAGCGCGCATCAGGATAATGGTCGTTACCGGCGAGGCAAGCAGAATAAAAACGGCAATCAGCAGTTCATGAATCACCAGGTGCCCGGCCATTGCCGAGGCCATAAGGGTCGAGGCCAATAATACGCACCCTGTGCCCAGTGTATTGGTCAGGGTTGGTGCATGAACACGGGCGTAAAAATCATCCAGACGCAGGAGGCCAAGCGCGCCGATCAGCGAAACCAGGCCACCGGCAACAAGCAAAAGCGAAGCCGGCGCAACAGCCCAGAGCGGAAGATCGACGGCGTTCATGGTTCAATCACCTCGCCGCGAAGCAGGAACTTCGCCATTGCCGTCGAACTGACAAAACCGAAAATGGCAATCAGCAGGGCACTCTCGAAATAGACGGATGAGCCGATGTCGATTCCCAGTGTCAGGATAATCAGCATGGCATTGATGGAAAGCGCATCCGCCGCGAGGATGCGATCCTGCGCCGCCGGCCCGCGCAGTATGCGGATCAGCGCAAAAACCATGGACAGCGTAAAACAGACCAGCGCAAAGATCAGTGCATATTTGAGCATGACAGTCATGTAAAAATCTCCATGAGCGGACGTTCGTAGCGTTCCTTGATTGTGCGTTGAATGCCGGCACTATCTTTGAGATCAAGAATGTGCAGCGTCAGTACATTGTTTTCCGGATTAAGGCCGGCCCAGGCCGTGCCCGGCGTCGCCGTAATGATGATGCTGAGCATTGCCAGTCCGTGCGGATTGCGCATATCCAGAGGAATATCCAGGAAGGCCGAATGGGGCGGCCGACGGGCAGCGTATAAAATCACCTGTCCGGCTTCGATATTGGCGAGAACGATATCGACCAGTACCCGACCGCACAGCGCCAGCATAACGCCCAGACGCCGCGGCACGGCATGCAGTGGACGCACGCGCCGGGTCAGCGCATTTGCCGCCAGCGCAAACACGCCGCCCAGCAACCAGTCGGCGCCATCCAGCGACTTATTGATCACCAGCCAGAAAACAAGCAGGCAGGCAGGCATCAGGAAACGCCGCATACGTTCAATCATGGTGTCCCTTCCCTGCCCTCATTGTCTCCTCTCCCCCAACTCCCCCGATCTCCCCTGCTTCCCCTATTTTCTTTCCCAACCCGGCTCATTGCGCCTTATCCGGCGTCACGGCATGGATATACGCGCCGACATCATAAAGTGCGTGCGAGGCGGCCGAAAAATAGGACATGGCCGCTTCTGGCCGCAAGGTTAACGCGATGCACAGCAACAGCAGCGCCGCAACCGGCCCGGCTTCCAGCCAACGCAATCTCGGCGTCTGGCGCTCCATATCCCAGAAAATACGGATGCCGAGCCGTGAAAGCGCAATGATGCCCGCCAGCCCGGACAGCAGCATGGCGGCAATAAATAATCCGACATGCCAGTTTGATGCCGGCGGCAGCGAGTTCAAAGAGGCGCCCAGCATGGCAAATTTGCCGATGAAACCGGGCATGGGCGGCAACCCCGTCAGCACCAGGCCGCACAACACAAAGGACAGTCCGAGAAAAGCGGCTGCGGCCGGAATCGGAACACCGGCATCCTCATCGGAAGCGTCCGCCTCGTGCGAGGATTTGACGCCAAATGCCTCCAGGCTGATGGCCAGGAGATCGTCAATCTGGCTCCGGTCGCGCTCGGCAATTTCGACCAGCATGAAAAAAGCGCCACACCCCAATACCGATGCGGTTAGATAAAACATGGCGGGAGCGGTCAGTAAAGTGCCGATAAAGCCAAAGGCGGTCAGCAATGTACCAGAAGAGATGATCACGAAAAAAGCGGCCAGGCGGCCCAGTTTCTGCGAGCTGAGCACGCCCAGCGTACCGATAGCGACCGTTGTCAGCCCGCAATAAAACAGCCAGTCGCCGTCAAACGGCGCGGGTGCGATGCCGTTTTCCTGCAACAGCGTTCCCATGCGCAGCAAGGCATAAATACCCACTTTAGTCAGGATGGCAAAAACCGCCCCCGCCGGCGGCGCGGCATTGGCATAAGCTGCGGGCAGCCAGAAATTAAGCGGCCAGGCCGCCGCCTTGATGAGAAAAACAATGCCCAGCATGGCTGCCGCCAGATCGAACAGGCGGCGGTCGTCTGCCGCCAGCTGCAAAACACGCTCCGGCAGCTCTGCCATATTGAGCGTTCCCGTCAAGCCATAAACGAGCGCCGCCGCTACCAGAAAGAACAATGACCCCAACAGATTGACTGCGATGTAATGCAATCCCGCATTGACTCGCAGTGTATTCGGGCTATACAGCGTCAGCGCGTAAGACGCGGCGAGCATGATCTCGAAAAAAACGAAAAGATTGAAAAGATCGCCCGTCAGAAAAGCGCCGTTTAAGCCCATCAGCTGAAACTGAAGCAAAGGGAAAAACTGGACGCCCGCGCGCTCCCAGCGCGCCAGTGAATAGGAAAAAGCTGCCGTGCCAAGCACCGTCGCCAACATAACCATCATGGCCGCCAGGCGATCCACGACAAGGACGATGCCATACGGCGCGGCCCAGTTACCCAAGGCATAAACGCCGATTGTTTCCGGCCAGGCGGCAAGCCGGCCATCCGCAGCCGCCATCAGCGCCAATGCAACGCCCAGTTGTATCGACAGGGAGAGCAGTGAAAAGGCCGCGCGCGCGCCATGCCGGGCATTGCGCAACAGCAGCAGCACCGCGCCCGTCATCATTGGCAGCAGAATCGGCAGGATCGGCAGATGCGGCAGCAAAATGCCCATCAACGAAATTTCCATGGCCCGCGTCATCCGGCGTTATCCGACATTATCCGGCTCGTGGCCATCGACGTGATCATTGCCATTCAAACCGCGCGCAACCAGCAGAACGACAAGAAAAAGCGCCGTCGTGGCAAAGCCGATGACGATGGCGGTCAACACCAGCGCCTGCGGCACGGGGTCGGTATAAAAAGCGCTGCTGGTGGAAAGCGGCGCGATCAGCGGCGGCGTGCCGACACGCAGGCGTCCCATGCAGAAAATGAATAGATTGACCGCATAGGAAAGCAGCGACAGCCCAACGATGACCTGGAAGGTACGCGGCCGCAAAATCAGATAAATCCCCGATCCGGCGACGATGCCGATCGCCAAAGACAATACTATTTCCATCGGACGACCTCGCTGGCCTGATGTTCCTTGGAATGACGGCGCAAAGACTGGTGGGCGATGGCAATCAGCATCAGCACGGTAGCGCCTACGACCACCAGATACACGCCCATGTCGAACACCAGTACGCTCGACAGGTGAATCTGCCCGATGCCGGGCACTTCACCATGCCAGGTCTGGCTGGACAGGAAAGGTTCGCCGGACAACGCACCGGCGATGCCCGCAGCGCCGGCACAAAGCAAACCCAGAGCCATCCAGCTGAGCGGCAGAATACGCAGGCGCAGCTCGACCCAGACCACACCGCTGACGATATATTGCAGGATGATCGCCGTGGCAAACACCAGTCCGCCGACAAAGCCGCCGCCGGGTGCGTTATGGCCGCGCATCAGGAAATACATCGACACCATCAAGGCCAACGGCAGAATCAAGCGCGCCAGTACGGCAGGAATCATGGCATCGCCTTCCGGCAGCAAAACCGTTTGCGCCGCTGCTTCTGCATCCAGTGCTTCACCTGTTTTTTCGTCGCCCCCGGCAGGCGCGGGTTCAGCCGCTTCCGCGTTGCGAATGCTTTCCGGCGCCGGCCGGAAACGGCGCAGCAAGGCAAATACGGTCAGCGCAACAATGACCAGCACCGTGATTTCACCAAAGGTATCGAAACCGCGAAAATCAACGAGGATGACATTGACGACATTCCGGCCACCGCCCTCTGGCAGCGAGCGCTCGACGAAAAACGGGGAAATCCCGTCGACACTCGGACGGCTCATGATCGCGTAGCTGAGTGCCGCAAGGCCGCTGCCGCCCAGCACGGCCAGCAGCAGGTCGTGCAGCCGCCGCAAATGGGGGCGTATCGATGGCCGCGTCTCTTCCATAAACCGCCTGTCACGCTGCGGCAACCAGCGCAGCCCCAGGAGGATCAGCACGGCCGTCACCACTTCGACAGCCAGTTGGGTCAGCGCCAGGTCGGGTGCGGAAAGCCAGACGAATGACAAACTGGTCGCCAGGCCCGTTCCGCCCAGGAAAATCAGCGCAGTGAAACGGTGATACTTCGCCTTCCAGGCAGCCATGACGGCGCAAATCGCGCCAACGATCCACAGCAGTATGAAAGACACGTCGGGCGCGATCGTCCATCGCCGCCCCCAGGTCAGCCCGCCGTTCCACAAAGAGAGTATGCCGCCCCCCACAATGACAAGCATCATGAAGCGCAATTGCGTTTGCAGCCTGTCGGAAGAAAGTATGGGCAATATCCGGCTGGCCATCGATGTCATGGCCCTCAGGCAGTTTTCAAACGCCCGCTTGCCGTCGATAGCTTCCAGCAGAGGAACAGCATCTCTCTGGCGGGTAAGCCATGAAAAATAGAGTGCAACGCCGCCGCATAAAGCGATCAGACTCATGTAAACCGGAAGACTCAGGCCGTGCCACAACGCCAGATCGTAATGCGGCGCGTCGGCGCCGAGCAGTGCCGTTGTCGCCATTTTCAGAAAACCTTCGACCGTCTGTCCGGGAAAAACGCCAACCAGCACGCACATCACGACCAGCAGCGCACTGGGCAACAGCATCCAGCGTGTCGGATCGTGCGGCGTATGCGGCAAATCAGTGGCCTGCGGCCCAAAAAACACATCGTGGATGAAGCGCAGCGAATAGGCAACGCTGAACACGCCGGCAAGCGTTGCAAAAAACGGCAAAACGATGCGCACCCATCCCACCTGGTCAAGATAGACGGTTTCTGCAAAAAACATTTCCTTAGACAAAAAACCATTGAGCAAGGGCACGCCCGCCATCGCCGCGGCCGAAACCATCGCCAGCGTCGCCGTGATCGGCATGACGCGCGCAACGCCGGACAAGCGCCGGATATCGCGCGTACCGGTTTCGTGATCGATGACGCCGGCGGCCATGAACAGCGAGGCCTTGAACGTCGCATGATTGATCATGTGAAAAACTGCGGCAACCAACGCCAGCGTGCTGTTCATGCCAAGCAGCAGGGTAATCAGCCCGAGATGGCTGATCGTCGAATAAGCCAGAACGCCCTTCAGATCATTCTGGAACATGGCCAGATAACCGGCGATGACCAAAGAGCACAAACCGGCGCCGCCCACCATCCAGAACCATTGATCAGAACCGGCCAGCAACGGCCACAGCCGCGCCAGCAGAAAGACCCCCGCCTTGACCATCGTTGCCGAATGCAGATAGGCGGAAACCGGCGTCGGCGCAGCCATCGCATGCGGCAGCCAGAAATGAAAGGGAAACTGCGCGCTTTTGGTCAGCGCCCCCAGCGCCACCAGGGTAACGATCGCGGGATACCAGGCATGGTTTTTGACCACATCGGCCGCCGCCAATACGGCATCAAGATCATAGCTGCCGACGATACGGCCAATCAGCAGTACGCCACCGAGCAGTGCCAGCCCGCCGGCGCCGGTCACGATCAAGGCCATGCGCGCGCCGCTACGCGCTTCGCTGCGGTGATGCCAGTAAGCAATCAACATGAACGACACCAGGCTGGTCAATTCCCAGAACATGGCCATCTGCAACAGATTGCCGGATAGAACGACGCCCAGCATGGCGCCCATGAAGGCGAGGAAAAAGGAGAAAAAACGGGGGACGGGATCGGCCGGTGACATGTAATAACGCGCATAGACCACAACCAGCAACCCCATGCCCGCAACCAGCATGGCAAACAGCCATGAAAAGCCGTCCAGACGCAGCTGAAAAGCAAGACCCAGCGTCGCCGACCAGGGCATTTCCAGGCGCAGAACGGCATCGTTGGCTAGATGCGGGTACAAAGACGCGAGCAGCACCGTCGTCAGCAGAGCGACAAAACCGGCCAGCCACGCCTCGGCATTGCGGGCATTGGCCGGCATGAGTGCCGCACAAATGCTGCCGATCCAGGGAGTTATCAGAATAGTCAGGAGCAGGGTCATCGCGGCGCAAGTTTAACCGATAAGCGCCAGATTCCAGCCAGTTATCGGCACATTCCGCGGATTTATTTCACTGTGGGCTCCACCGCCGGCGCAAGGCTTAAAAATCTCGGCAACGGCACGGCCAAAATCTCAGTAACAGCACGGCCATCCAGAATCAAAATACCCCAACGCCCAGTACGCCTTCCATCAAATCTTCAAGCCCTCCTCAACGCCTCCTCAAGCCCAACGCCGGCAGGGATGGCGGCCGCAGCTCAACTACGTCATTCCACAATGATGATTTATCAGGCATGATACGCCCCATGGCCTGCTGCACGGGTCAGCCGCCGCGTCCGCCGTGTTCTCCGCGTTCTTTTTCGCGCTTTAGTTTTCACCGTCACGGGACGCTTTCCGTTTCTGCTTCATCCAACCTGAAAGGAACCATTATGGGAATTTTTAGCACGATTCTGTCCAAGCTGGGCTTTGGCGAAGCTGAGGCCGCCGCGCCAGATCCCTCGACCGCTGCCCCTGCCGCCCCCGCCACTTCTGCCACTTCTGCCGCACCGACGCCAATCAGCACCGTCGATGTCGTCTCCAAACTGGAAGGGATGGCCAAGGCCAACCCTGAAAAGCTGAACTGGAAGACCTCCATCGTCGACCTGATGAAACTTCTCGGCCTTGAAAGCAGCCTGGCCGCGCGCAAGGAGCTGGCTACCGAACTGGGCTGCCCGGCCGAAAAAATGGGCGATTCGGCGCAGATGAACATGTGGCTGCATAAAACCGTGCTGCAAAAGCTGGCTGAAAACGGCGGCAACATCCCGAAAGAACTGCTCTAGCGTCTTGGCCGGCGCTGAGCGGCTGAGCGGCGATACCTGCTTCAGCGGGTTGAGCCAGAACGCCGGCAAGCGCCGCTTCTCCTGACGCACACAGCAAAGCCGCCTGGAAATCCAGGCGGCTTTTTTATCCCATCTCAAGGACGCCCTGAGATACCCTGGCCACGCGGGTTTGCGAGCATCCTCCTCTGAAACGCCCTAAATACGCGGGCTAGCGGGCATCCTTTCCGCGGCGCCTAAAACATAGCGGCTCGACTTTGCCAAAAGACAAGGCGTTAAGCCGCTGACAGACCATTCAGTACGGCAAGGCAAGGCCAACACAGCAACGCAGTATTTTGGCAAAGGAAGCCGCGATTCCCCAGTTTATGTTTTTTGATGCCCGGAAGCCCTTATATTTAAAGGGCTTCCGGGCGATTTATGTTTTCTGGCCTGTTTGAAAGGGGCTCAGGGCAGAATTTTCAGCGCGTCTCGCCACTTGCCAGCAGGTTATCGACGACTTCGGCCACGTCGCGCGACAGGTTCGGCGTCTGTCGAACCGCTTCCAGCGCAGCGCGGGCATGCGCCTGTCGGCCGGCATCGAACCTGCGCCAGCGGTCGAAACTGCGCGCCAGGCGCGAAGCCACCTGCGGATTGAGCGGATCGAGTTTCGTGATCGACTCGGAGATCAATCGATAGCCGCTGCCGTCAGCCGCGTGGAAGCGCCGATGATTGGCGCCGAAGGTACGCAGCAGGGCATACACTTTGTTCGGATTGCGGAAATCGAAGGCCGGGTGCGCACTCAGCTCGCGAATGCGTTCCGCCGTCACGGCGCGGCTTGAGGCCTGTACTGCCAGCCATTTGTCGACGACCAGCGCTTCGTCCCGATAACGCGCGTAGAAATCGGCGAGCGCCTGCCCGGCAAGCGATTCTGGGCAGCATTCGTCCGCTTCGTGCGTTTTCTGTTCTCCTGCAGCCTCCGCCATCTCGCCCATCTCCTGCGCCAACGTCGCCAGCGCGGCAAAACGGTCAGTCATGTTGTCCGCCTGGCGGTATTGCGTCAGCGCCAGATGCAGCCCCGCTTCACCGGCCGCCCCGCTGCGTTCGGCAAGATAGCTGAGGCATTGATTACGCAGGGCGCGCTCACCCGCACCCTGCATATCTGGCGGACACGCAGCCCAGTTCTCCCCGGCCGACAACGCTGCATAAACGGCCGAAAAATCCTCCGACAGCGCATCGGCCAGATAGGTGCGCAGGCCGCGCCGCGCCTGATATAGCGCTTCCGGATCGACCGTCGGCAGGGATTCTGCCAGCGTTGCTTCACTGGGCAGACTCAGCGCTTCGGCAACAAAACCGGCGCCAAACGCGGCGTGCCCGTTCAGCAGCCGGCGTACGGCCTCGGCATAGGCGGCAGGCCAGACGGGGGGGCGTCCGGCGGCGATCTGCGCCGTTGCCGCCAGAATCAGGCGGCTGGCCAAGCGCTGCCCGGCCTCCCAGCGGTTAAACGGATCGCTGTCGTGCGCCATCAGGTAAATCAGGTCGGTATCCAGATCCTCTTTATCGAGAATGACCGGCGCGGAAAAATCACGCAGCAGTGAAGGAATGGGCGGCGCATCAATGTTCTCAAAAATAAAGGACTGACGATTCTCGTTGAGCAGCAATGTGCGCGCCGAACCCGGCAATTCGCCGCCGGAAGGATCGTACAGGGCAACGCGGATGGGGATCGGATACGGCGCGGTATCACTTGCGCGAATGTTGGACTGCGTAAAGTTCAGCGTGTAGCGTCTGGCTGCCGCATCATAGGCGCCGGATACCGCGACGCGCGGCGTACCCGGTTCGGCATACCAGCGCATGAAACGTTGAAGATTAAGGCCGGGATTTTCCCCCGCCGCATCCGGCGTCTGTGCGGCCATCGCCGCAACGAAATCTTCACACGTTACAGCCTGCCCGTCATGCCGGCGGAAATATTCCCCCAGACCGGCGCGAAAAGCGGCGCGTCCGATCAGCGTCTGGATCATGCGCACGACTTCCGCTCCTTTTTCATACACCGTCGCCGTGTAGAAATTATTGATTTCCACATAAGAGGACGGCCGCACCGGATGCGCCATCGGGCCGGCATCTTCAGGAAACTGCACGGCGCGTAACGTGCGCACGTCCTTAATGCGCGCCGTGGCGCGGTCATGCGCATCCGCACCGAATTCCTGGTCACGAAACACCGTCAGCCCCTCCTTGAGCGAAAGCTGGAACCAGTCGCGGCAGGTGACGCGGTTACCCGTCCAGTTGTGGAAATATTCGTGGGCGACGACACGGTCGATATTCTCAAAATCGGTATCCGTCGCCAGATCGGGGCGCGCCAGCACGTACTTGGTATTAAAGATGTTGAGGCCTTTGTTTTCCATCGCCCCCATGTTGAAGTCGCTGACGGCAACGATCATGTAATGGTCGAGATCGCACTCCAGGCCAAAGCGCTGCTCATCCCAGCGCATCGCCTTTTTCAGCGCCGCCATCGCGTGTCCGCACTGGTCGAGCTTGCCGGGCTCGACGTAGATCGCCAGCTGTACCGTGCGCCCCGAAGCCGTCGTGAACGCATCGCGCAGCACATCAAGCCTGCCGGCAACCATGGCAAAAAGATAGCAGGGCTTACGGAACGGGTCTTGCCAGACCGCGTAGTGGCGGCCGTCCGGCTCATCGCCCGCCGCAACCGGGTTGCCGTTGGCAAGCAGCACGGGAAAGCGCGCCTTATCGGCATGCAGCGTCACCGTATAACGCGCCATCACGTCCGGCCGGTCGGGGAACCAGGTAATGCGGCGGAACCCCTGCGCCTCGCACTGGGTGAAATAGCCGTCGCGGCTGCGGTAAAAACCGGACAGCGCCGTATTTGCATCCGGTTGGATACGCATGCGCGTTTCCAGTGAAAAATGCTCCGGCAGATCGCCGGTCAGCGTCAATGACTGCGCCGTCAGTTCGTATTCATCCGGCGCCAGCGCCCGACCATCACAGCGCACCGATAGCGTCTCCAGTGCTTCGCCATCGAGCCGCAGAGGCTGTCCTGCTTTGGCCTCCGGGTTGCGGCGACATGCCAGCGTCGCCGTGATGCACGTTCCATCCGCGCGGATATCGACATCGAGCCTGACTTTATCAACCAGCCACGGCGGCGGCGCATAATCGGCCAGGCGAACAGGAGAGGAAATCGTATCGTCAGTGTCGTGCATGATTGCTCCGAGAAATTATAAAAATGGACCCAATGATAAGCCCAGGCGGCGATGATGACCGCAATATCGAGGCATCAGAAAAAGCCCGCTGGAATAGCGAAGAACGCGGGAACAGTACGCAATCCGATGGGAAGCGAGACCCCGCTCCCACCCATGCGGCCAGAAATTATGAGGAAAGCAGCCGCTGTCGCTGGTTCCAAGATCGTCAGCTCGGCCAACGCCGCGCCATCCTACGCCGATCCCTTACACCGGGAAAAAGTTTCCAAATAGTCTCCAAACACTGCGGTGATTTTTAATGAAGGCCGAGCCAGGGGCGTGCATGAGCGATGCAAGCACGCACAGCCGCTGGTGTGCCAATCCGGCAACCCAAGCCACAATTAAAAATTGGCTGCGGCAAGACAGAAGACGCATAGTCACCCTCCTCGTGCGCCAGACGGGATGCATGGCATATGCAGCCGCGATAGCCGCAAAAACAAACGGTTATCTTGAAAATTGGCGGCCGCAAATTCAGCGGGCGATCGGCTTGTAGCGGATGCGTTTTGGCTTTGCGCCCTCCTCGCCCAGCCGCTTTTTCTTGTCCTCTTCGTATTCCTGGTAATTACCGGTGAAGAAGATCCATTGCGATTCGCCTTCGGCGGCCAAAATGTGCGTGCAGATGCGGTCGAGGAACCAGCGGTCATGGCTGATGACGAGCGCACAGCCGGCAAATTCAAGCAATGCGTCTTCGAGCGCACGCAGCGTTTCCACGTCGAGGTCGTTGGAAGGTTCGTCGAGTAGCAACAGATTGCCGCCCGTCATCAGCGTTTTTGCCAGATGCAGGCGACCACGCTCGCCGCCGGAGAGTTTGCCGATGATTTTCTGCTGATCGGCGCCCTTAAAATTGAAGCGGCCGATGTAGGCGCGGCTGGGCATTTCAAATTTGCCGATTTGCAGGATGTCGCGCCCATCGGCGAGTTCCTCGAAAACGGCCTTGTTGTCCGAAAGGTTTTCCCGGCTCTGATCGACGTAGGCCATTTTCACCGTCGGGCCGATGACAATCTCACCGCTGTCGGGCTGCTCGGCGCTGGTGATCATGCGGAACAGCGTCGACTTGCCGGCGCCGTTCGGCCCGATGATGCCGACGATGGCGCCGGGCAGGACAGTAAAACTCAGGTTGTCGATCAGCAGCCTGTCGCCAAAGGCCTTGCTCACGCCCTTGAATTCGATCACCTTATCGCCCAGCCGCTCGGCGACGGGGATAAAGATTTCCTGCGTTTCGTTGCGCGCCTGGTATTCGTGGCTGGACATTTCCTCAAAACGGGCCAGGCGCGCCTTGCTCTTGGCCTGCCGCGCCTTGGGGTTGGAGCGCACCCATTCCAGTTCCTGCTTCATCGCCTTCATGTGAGCATCGAGCTGTTTCTGCTCCTGTTCGAGCCGCGCTTCTTTCTGCTCCAGCCAGGAAGAGTAGTTGCCCTTCCAGGGAATACCGTGGCCGCGGTCGAGTTCGAGAATCCACTCGGCCGCATTGTCAAGGAAGTAACGGTCGTGCGTCACGGCGACGACGGTGCCGGGAAAGCGCACGAGATACTGCTCCAGCCATTCGACGGACTCGGCATCCAGGTGGTTGGTCGGCTCGTCGAGCAGCAGCATATCGGGCTTGGAAAGCAGTAATTTGGCGAGCGCGACGCGGCGTTTCTCGCCACCGGAAAGATGCTTGATGGACGCCTCCCACGGCGGCAGACGCAGCGCGTCGGCGGCGATTTCCATCTGGTTTTCCGTATCCGGGCCGGCAGCGGCGATGATGGCTTCGAGCCGCGCCTGTTCTTCGGCCAGTTTATCGAAGTCGGCGTCCGGTTCGGCGTAAGCCGCATACACCTGATCCAGCCGCGCCTGCGCATTGATGACTTCGCCCATGCCGCTCTCAACTTCATCACGTACGGTTTTTTCCGGATCCAGACGCGGTTCCTGTGGCAGATAACCGATCTTGATGCCGGCCAGATGCTGTACTTCACCGTCGTATTCTTTGTCCTCGTTGGCCATGATACGCAGCACGGTCGACTTGCCCGCGCCGTTGAGGCCAAGCAGGCCAATTTTGGCGCCGGGAAAGAAGGAGAGGGAAATGTCTTTGATGATCTGCCGCTTGGGCGGCACGACTTTGCTCACGCGGAGCATACTCATAACGTATTGCGCCATGACTTTGATCGCCAGAATCGAAAAGGTTGGAGTCTACCCGAGCCAAACCGCTTTGGGATGGTCTTGGCAACATCTTGACCATGCGCCATAGACGCGCTCATATCATCAACCAGCCTCCAGCAAAGCGCCATAAGCTTGCTTGCGTACCCGTCCGGTCTCATTATTCAGCTACGCAGACAACGGTTCAAGCGATAGAAAATCCATAAAAAAGGGGCTTGAACTTCAGCCCCTTTTCCTTCTACGCATTTCCTTGCGCGACTATTTGGCCGGCATAGGCGGCATGAACGACATGCAATTGCGCCTGAAGTACGTTACAAGCCAATCATTCTGGTTTGCTCTGAACCACGCCATATCCGGGTCCGCAAGCAGCCCCTGAAGACAAATTTGCTTGTCCAACGCCTTTTTTTCTTCGATTACCATAAGCCATTTCTTTGTGTTCTCTGCATCGGCGAGAAGCGAATAGTTTACAGCGATATTGTAAGCAGCAAGGTTGTCACCTGAGGAAAACCCCTCCATAAAAACCTGTGTCGCCTGTTCCAGAATTTTTCGGAATTTGCTTTCATCTTTCGTCTTGTAATACTTCGCCATATTTCCCAGCGCAATTCCTTGAGGTTCGCGTAGCAACTTCTTCCTCTCCTCGCCGATATCGGCGGCCATACCTTTTTTGACAATTGCGAGAGCCTTTTCCAGCAAGACAATCTTGTCTGCATCGTTCGTCAACTCCGCTCCGTGGAGGTAGGAGTGGGCAGCGAAGTAGAACGGCGTTGCTATCGATTCATCCGGATCGATCGCCTCCTCGGCGATGTACTGATCAATCAGGCGGTTCGCTTCGTTGTAGATAGCCTCCCGTTTGCCTTTTTCGAAGAAGGATGCGCGCATCAACTTCGCGACGGCAAGATCGTTCTTGGCTAGCAGCGGATTACTACCGGTTTTCATATATGCCTCGAGAAGCAGAATCGCGTTATCGAGCAGCCCAATCGAGCATTCACGAGTAAGCGAGAATTCGACATATTTCGTCATGAATGCCCCGCTCAGGTAAACGGTAAAGTCACTGAGCGGTTTCTTCTTCAGTTCATCGATACTAGCTTGCTTGTCCTTCCGGACCGAATCGCTGCAACTTGAAATGTTACGTTCAAGAATTGCAGTGTCTACCGTGAGGATGTAATCGTCAGAGGCAAACGCACTCGACGACAGGATCGCGCAGGCGCAAACAATGGTATGAAACAGTCGCATGGTTCCTCCGAGAAACAAGGGGGGCGAAAAAGGCAGAAGGCTCTTGGTTGTCTATTGGCAGAAGTTGAGATCGTGGTCCACGATAGCGAAAAACGGCTTTTTGGTGAACTCCAATCACTGACCAAAGCTGACCTGGCACGCGATTGTTCGTTCAGCGTGCATAACCGTTAATCGCGCTGCCGTTTTTTTTGGTTTTTGCGCATTCTCAGGTTAAGCGTCTCGACGGTCAGCGAGAAAGCCATGGAAAAGTAGATATATCCTTTGGGCACATGGTAGCCAAAGCCATCGACGATGAGTGTCAGACCAACCATCAGCAGAAAAGACAATGCCAGCATCTTGATCGTCGGGTTGGCCGAGACGAATTCACCGATAATCCGGGCAAAGAGCATCATCAGGCCGACGGATGCCACGACGGCGGCGATCATCACCTCGACGTGATCAACAAGGCCGACAGCGGTGATGATCGAATCCAGCGAAAAAACCAGATCAATCATGATGATCTGGAAAATAATGGAGGAAGCCGTCACCTGCCCGGTACTGGTTGCCAGATGCTCTTCCTCGCCCATGACCATCTGGTGAATTTCCTGCGTACTTTTCCAAAGCAGGAAAATACCGCCGCCGATCAGAATCATGTCGCGTGCGGAAAAGCTCTTGCCAACAAAGGAAAACAGCGGCTCTGTCGCACCAACGATCCAGGAAAGAATCAACAATAGGCCGATACGCATGAACATGGCCAGAAACAGCCCGAGCTTCCGGCTTCTTTCCCGCGTCTCACGTGGCAGCTTATCGACGAGGATCGAAATGAAAATAATGTTATCGATCCCCAAAACCAGTTCAAGCACCGTCAGGGTCAGAAATGCGATCCACATCTGGGGATCGAGCAGAATGTGCATGGTTAATGCCCTTTGAAAATATTTTGGCCGCCAGAGGCAATTCACAGAAGCAATTTACTGTGACGGCATTTCATCAACGGCGGATTCTAACGGCGACAGCGCCATGAGAAAAGAGGCAAAAAGCCTTCGGAAAGAGACGCCTGTTTTTATCCTGATTCCAATTTACCCGTTCCGCCCTGCCGTTTCGCCTTACCTCTCTCCTGATGCCATTCGGTCAATCATGTTTCATCCGTGCCTTAAAAATTGAACGTACTTTTCAGGCATCGGATTGCGCATTCGGAAACGCCTGATCGGATTAAATCGGATGAATTTTCAGCCGGCCAGATATCGTCCGGTTTTGCCGATGCCCTCGCCGGCAGCAATCGTTGCCTTGGCGAACCGGCCAATTTCAGGATTCTGACCCTTCTGTGCGCCCAGCGTACATTCAGGCATCCACCGGGCTGGCGTATGCCGCAGCATCAAGCCATGCGTCGACATCCGCGGCGTTGTCCGGCTTCAGCCGGAATAACCGGATCAGTATACGCATTCCGGTTGCTGCATTCCGGTGAATCCACAACGGTGGTATAGGTTTCGACCACCAGCGCATATACATCGGAAGCGGCCTTGACCGACTCGACGGCGGCGGCTCCCCGCCCAGCCGCCAGTCCCTTGCTAACGTCCGGCAATTCGATGAACACGAGACCGCCCAGCAATTCCTGGGCATGGCCGGTCATGCCGATGGTCAGCATACCGTTAGCTTGAAAAGCGCCCATTCATGACTCTGCGTGCACTCCAGGTCAGCGGGAATATTAATGCCAAATATCTTTAGATAAAAAATATATAAAACAATATATTATATATGCTACTTAATAAATTACATTAGAAATATTGGGACCGTGTCGCGCACAAAACGGGCCTGCCGTATTCGTTATGAACACCACGTACTGCCAAACACCCCACCCGCCCTGGATAGAAAACAAAAAGCCTTCCATGCGCCTTTATTGCGGTTGAATTGGGCGCTGGCAACTCGACTTTTGCCTACCGCCCGGGAAATTTCGGCTTGCGTTTTTCACGGAACGCGCGGATGCCTTCCTGATAGTCCTCGCTGTCATAGACAACCCGCCGCATTCCTTGAATACGCTCGAACAACTCGGGCGACACAGCATGGGCGCTGGAAAGCATATGCAAGGTATTTTTCATGACACTGATGCTGAGCGGAGAATTCATGGCGATGTGCGCAGCAATATTTTCGACAAAGGATTCGATCTCATCTGCCGGCCTGACATAATTGACGATACCGAAATTAAAAGCCTGGTCGGATGGCAGCGGCTGTGCGGTAAACAACATCTCCTTGACGATCGGCAGCGGAATCATGTTGAGCAGGGTCAGCAGACCGCCAATGTTGTAGGGCACACCCATCTTGGCGGGCGTGATAGTAAAAGTGACATTTGGCGTGATGACGAGAATATCGCAGGCCATGGCGACTTCGCAGGCGCCGCCCCAGACGCTGCCCTCAATCATGCCGATGACAGGCGCCGGACATTCCTGGATGGTGCGGATCAAGAGGCGCAGCGGGTCGTTCCAGCCCAGCGGGTCGCGTTTGCCGCCAGGCAGCTCGCTGACATCGTGCCCGGCCGACCAGACCCGGGCGCCCGGACGAGCACGCAGGATGATTGCGCGGACTTCCTGACGGCGGAAATCCCTGAACGCCGCAATGATTTCATAGACGAACGCTTCGCTAAGCGCATTGCGTTTTTCATCGTGATTCAATGTGATGATGCCGGTAAAACCGCGCGTTTCCGTAATGATGTGCGCCATAAGAAGCCTCCTTTGTGACGGTTCTTTTACCCTTGCATTTTGCCTGTGATGCGGAAGCGTACGGAGAAACGGCATCCGCCAGAACGGCACCGAAAATTTTCGTCTGAAAATAAACTCATAAAGATCAAAGAACTACTCGCTATCACCGTACAGCATTCCGCGACAAACCTCCGTACACACGCTGACGCTCTGCCGATGCCTGCTAGGCATTTTGCCGTTTTTCTGTCGCCTTTCCGCCCTTTTTTCACCGTCATTTCCGGCGCCTGTTCTGGCGCACCGGATTGGGACGGAAAGGATTGATATGCCGGGGTGAAAAGCCCGGATATGGTACCATCGCGCCTTCAGTTTTTCCCCGGTTTTCCGCATCTTTCCGCCGTGTTTGTTGCCGATCTTCACTGCCACTCTACCGCCTCTGACGGCCTGCTTGCCCCCGCTGATCTTGTCCATCGCGCGGCGGATAACGGCGTGACCCTGCTTGCGCTGACCGATCACGATACGCTGGACGGTTTGCCTGAAGCGCGTGCAGAGGCGGAACGGAACGGCCTGCGTTTCATCCCTGGCGTCGAGATTTCCATCGAATGGTCGGGCGCCCAGGTTCATGTGCTGGGCCATGATTTTGACGCGAACAACGCCGCGCTGATCGCCGGTCTGGCCTCGATTCATGACGGCCGTATCGAACGCGCCCGCCGCATGGCTGCCGCACTCGCCGCCATTGGCCTTGACGGCTGTTTTGAAGGCGCCATGCGCCATGCCGGCAACCCCGGACTGATCAGCCGCGCACACTTTGCCCGCCACCTCGTCGAACGCGGTGTATGCAAGGATGTACGCAGCGTTTTCGAAGCCTATCTGGTCCCCGGCAAGCCTGGTTATGTCGAACACCGCTGGCCGTCGCTCCAGGATGCGGTCGATTGGGTAAATGGCGCCGGTGGCCTGGCCTCGATTGCGCATCCGACGCGCTACAATTTCACGCGCAGCGCATTGCGGCAGTTGCTCAAGGAATTCAAGGCTGCCGGCGGGCGCGGGCTGGAAGTCGTCTCCGGCGCCATGCCGCGCGAGAGCATTGCACAATGCGCCCGTCTGGCCGAGACACTGGGCTTGGCGGCCACCTGCGGCTCGGATTTTCACGGCGCCGGGGAAAGTCTCACCGATCTGGGACGCATCGCCCCTTTGCCGGACGGGCTGACACCTATTTGGGAGCTTTTCCGATGAGACGCTATTTGACGGTTCATCCCGACGATCCGCAACCGCGCTTGCTGGCGCAGGCCAGCGAAACGCTGCGCACCGGCGGCGTCGTGGCGATCCCGACCGATTCCTGCTACGCGCTGGCCTGTTGTCTGGGCGAGAAAGCGGCAATGGACCGCATCCGGCAAATTCGCCAGCTTGATGAGCGCCACCACCTGACGCTGATGTGCCGCGACTTGTCGCAAATTGCTCAATTTGCACGCGTCGACAATGCCCAGTATCGCCTGCTCAAGGCAACCACGCCAGGCAGCTACGTATTTATTCTCGAAGGCAGCCGCGAGCTGCCGCGCCGCGTGCTGCACCCTAAACGCAAGACGATCGGCCTGCGCGTGCCGGATCACACGCTTGCGCAGGGGCTGCTGGCAGAATTGGGTGAACCGCTATTGACCTCGACCCTGCTCTTGCCGGGCGATGAAACGCCATTGACCGAAGGTTGGGAAATCGACGACCGGATTGGCGATGCGCTTGATCTCACGCTCGACGGCGGCCATTGCGGCATCGAACCGACGACGGTGATCGACCTGACCCATTTGCCGCCACAACTTGTGCGTGCGGGGCGCGGGCCGCTTGCGCCGTTTGGTTTGACTCTCGCGGAAGAATAAAACGTCATGGATCTTTCCGACACCCTGCAAATCATTCTGGTCGCCGCCCCGCCGGCCATTCTTGCCATCACCCTGCACGAGGCGGCGCACGGTTACGCCGCCCGCCATTTCGGCGATCCGACGGCCTGGCAGGCCGGACGCATCAGCCTCAACCCGCTGCGCCATATCGACCCGATCGGCACACTTTTGCTGCCGCTGCTGCTCGCCCTGTTCAAAAGCCCGATCCTGTTCGGCTGGGCCAAACCCGTGCCGGTCAGCATCCACCGCCTGCGCCACCCCAAGCGCGACATGTTATGGGTCGCCGCAGCCGGCCCGGCACTCAATCTACTGATGGCCGTCGGCTGGACGGCATTGCTCAAGCTCGACACGCTGATCCCGTACAACATGCTGAGTCAGCCGCTGGCGCTGATGTGCCAGGTCGGCATCATCATCAACCTATCGCTGGCGATGCTCAATCTGTTTCCCCTGCCGCCGCTCGATGGCGGACGCATTGCCGTCAGTCTGCTGCCTGAACCGCTGGCCAGCCAATTCGCCCAACTTGAGCGCTGGGGATTTTTCATCCTCATCGCGCTTCTTTATTTGGGTGCACTCGACGTAACGGTCTGGCCGCTGGTCGATGCCCTTGAGCGGTTCATTCTCTCCCTGTTCGCACTGACGTGAATCTAACGCCCCTTGATTCCGAATCCGGCTTAGGAACAGCGGAAAGCAGCATGCAGGAACACGCACACACCCCGGAAACGCCGGAAATGCGCACGGCACCGCCGGTTGCGGCATCTTTCGCCGCCATTGTCGCGCCGGCAGAGGCCAGTGCGCCGGTTGCCCGCATTTACGGCGAACCGATGCAGCAGATGCCGCTCGATCTGTACATCCCGCCGGACGCCATGGCGGTGATGCTCGAAGCCTTTGAAGGCCCGCTCGACCTGCTGCTCTACCTGATTCGCAAGGCGAACATCAACGTTCTCGACATCCCGATGGCGCCGCTCACCGAACAATATCTGACCTACGTTGAGGCGATGCGCGCACAGAATCTCGAACTGGCGGCCGACTATCTGGTCATGGCCGCCATGCTGATCGAAATCAAGTCGCGCATGCTGCTGCCGCGCCCGAAAGCGCCGGAAGGCGAGGACGCCGAAGACCCGCGCGCCGAGCTGGTACGGCGCCTTGTCGAATACGAGCAGATGAAGCTGGCGGCGCGCCGACTTGACGACATGCCGCAGGCAGAGCGTGATTTCGACTGGATAGACGTCTGGGTCGAAAAATCGGCACAACGCCGCCTGCCCGACGTGCGCCCGGAAGATCTGCACGCGGCCTGGCAGGCCGTGCTGCGCCAGGCCAAACTGCATATGCGCCATACCATCGCGCGCGAAGAACTGTCGGTGCGCGAGCACATGGGCCAGATTCTGCGCCTACTGCGCGACAACGGCGGCTTTGTCGAATTTACCGATATGTTCGATGCCGCGCGCGGCCCGCAGGTTGTCGTCGTGCACTTCATCGCCATGCTTGAACTGGCGCGCGAACGCCTGCTAGAAATGACACAGGAACACCCTTTTGCCCCCATCTACGTGAGGTTGGCCGATGGATGACACTCCCCCAAAAACCGTGCTTCCCGGCACAACACCTTCACTGAAAGCCGGCAAAGCAGATCAGCCCGAAGCGGCAGCGATCCCGCCGGCACAGGAAACCCCGCATTCTCCGGAAATTCGGGAAACTCCGGAAAGGCGCACTGATGCCGAAAACGCAGCACAGCCTGATGATCCGGGCACGGACCCGAATGCGGCGCCGGAGGCGCAGAACGAAATGCCCCCCCTGGAAGCAGAAGCCTTTGCGCTCGAAATGTCGCCGCCTGACCCGCCGGACAACGCCCGCGAACTCAAGCGGATTCTGGAGGCCGTGCTGCTCAGCGCAGCCGACCCGCTGAGCATGGCGGATCTGCGCCGTGTCTTTGATGGCGACATTGGCGCCGATGTTCTGCGTGTCCTGCTCGACGAACTGCGCGCCGAATGGGCGGAGCGGCCGCTCGAGCTGCTTCAGCTGGCAAGCGGCTGGCGCTTCCGCACGCGCGCTGAATTCATGCCCTATCTGGAAAAACTTAACCCGGAAAAACCGCCGAAATACTCGCGCGCCGTACTCGAAACCCTGGCCATCGTCGCCTACCGCCAGCCGGTGACGCGCGGTGATATTGAGGATATTCGCGGCGTTACGGTCTCCTCGCAGGTGATCAAGGCGCTCGAAGAACGCGGCTGGATCGATGTTGTCGGCCACCGCGATACCCCGGGACGCCCGGCTCTGCTGGCAACGACACGCAAATTTCTCGACGATCTCGGCCTGCGCAGCATTTCCGAATTGCCGCCGCTTGAAGCGATGATGAACCACGAACTGGATCTATCCCATGCCCAATGATTCCAAAGGCCGCGCCGGCAGACCGGCAAGAAAGGCCGGCGCAGGACAATCCGCACAAAAAACCGCCCCAAAGCGCGGCAACCATGCTGGGCAAGCAGCCTCGCGCGAAAACATCCGCGCGGATGAGCGCCCAGCACAGGCGCGTTCTGCCCGCTCAGCGAAAGCCTCAAAACCATTCCGCCAATCAGACCGCCCGCGCCGGCAGCCTGAGCATCACGAGCACCGTCCGTGGAATGAAGAACCCAGCGAACGCAACCGTTACGGACATCCTGACGCCCCGTTGATGCGCCGGAATAAAAATGGCTCGCCCGATAAGGCAGCACAAAAGGCGCGGCCAAGTCACCGAAATGACCGGCAAGATGACCGGCAGGATCGCCCGCCTCAGCAAGCCCGACAAAAACAACCGCAGCCGGAAAGGTCGGAGCGGCCGGCATGGCGTGGGAAACGCGACAGGAACGATAGACATGATAGGAACGACAGGCCGGCGCTGGCGGACAAACCGGATCGCCCGGGAAACCCGCGCAATTTACGCCGCACGCCGACAGAACACCGCTTCCCGCCCCACCACACGGCAAATGCCGATCTGGACGCCACATTTGCACAGTCCACACGATCCGCCCGATCCATTCAGCCCGACCCGGCCGCCTCACACGGAGACAGTGGCCGCGGCAAAAAAGGCCGGCGCAGAAATTTCCGGGAACCGCAAGGCACGCCGGAACGCCTGCACAAACTGCTCGCCCAAAGCGGCCTCGGCTCGCGCCGCAAAATGGAAGAATGGATTGCCGCCGGCCGCGTAACGATCAACGGTCAAACGGCGATACTCGGCCAATCGGCCTATCCGGGCGACCGCGTCAAGATCGGCGGCCGTTTGGTCAATCTGCGCTTCTCCGGCCGCCTGCCGCGCGTCATTCTCTACCATAAGCCGGAAGGCGAAATTGTCTCGCGCGATGACCCCGACCACCGTCCCAGCGTTTTTACTGCATTGCCCAGACTCTCCGGCGCGCGCTGGATTGCGATCGGTCGTCTCGACTTCAACACCAGCGGCCTGCTGCTGTTTACGACTTCCGGCGAACTGGCCAACCGCCTGATGCACCCGCGCTACGAACTCATCCGCGAATACGCCGTGCGCGTGCTGGGCGAACTGACTCCGGAAGCACAACGGCGCCTCATCGACGGGATCGAACTGGAAGACGGCATGGCGCAGTTTGCCTCGCTGCACGAAGACGGTGGCGAAGGCGCCAACCGCTGGTATCGCGTCTCGCTGTACGAAGGGCGCAACCGCGAAGTGCGGCGCATGTTTGAATCCGTCGGCGTCACCGTCAGCCGCCTGATGCGGGTGCGCTACGGCCCCTTCATTCTGCCGCCCCGCCTCAAACGCGGCCGCGTCGAGGAACTGGACGAAGCCACCGTCCGTCGCCTGCTGGCGGAGTTCGGCATGGCTCAGGATTTACCGCAAGCACGGCCAGCACAGCGCCCGCGCCGCGGAAGGCGTTAATACAGTCAATTCCACAAGGGATGCCCTGAAGCCCGTGTAAACAGGGCGTCTCCGGGCATCCTGCCCGGAGATCCTTTATCCATCAGGGTTTCAGAGGCACCCCGCCGGAAACGCCCTATCCGCGCGGGCTCCCGGGGCGCCCTTTTTCCGTGAGTAGACCAGGAATCGAGGCAAGGCCAGTGAAAGAGAGAGCACAATGAGCAAACTCATCCGCAACAGCACGGCTGAATTTTTAATCTTTACGGCACAGCATAGCGACCAAAGCCTGAGTGTCCGCTACGAAGCGGGTGAAATCTGGCTCACGCAAAAAATCATGGCGGAGCTTTTTGCTGTGGACGTGCGCACCATCAGCGAGCATCTGGGCAACATCTTCAAAACAGAAGAATTATCGGAAGACGCAGTTATCCGGAATTTCCGGATAACTGCCGCTGACGGCAAAACCTACGCCGCCAAACATTACAACCTTGATGCCGTTATCTCCGTGGGCTACCGCGTCAACTCCATCCGCGCCACCCAATTTCGCCAATGGGCAACGCGCATACTGCGCGAATTTGCAAAAAAAGGCTATGTACTGGATAAAGACCGCATGGAAAACGGCGCTTTTCTTGGTGAAGATTACTTTGAACGCCTGCTGGAAGAAATTCGCGAAATTCGCCTTTCCGAGCGTCGTTTTTATCAAAAAATCACCGATATTTACGCCACCGCCGTGGATTACGATAAAAACGCCCCCACCTCCAAGCGCTTCTTTGCCAGCGTACAAAACAAACTGCATTACGCCGTACACAGGCACACCGTTGCCGAGCTGATTATCCAGCGCGCGGATGCCTGCAAACCACACATGGGGCTCACCTCTTGGGCAAAAGCACCGGACGGCAAAATACTCGCCAGCGACACTATTACCGCCAAAAACTACCTGACGCAAGACGAGCTGCAAGAGCTTGGCTTAATCGTCAGCGCCTTTCTTGACCTGGCCGAGCGCCGTGCCAGACGCAAAATCCCCATGACCATGGAAGACTGGGCAAAACGCCTGGATCGTTTTCTGCAAGGTGATGATTTAGCCGTTTTAGAGAACGCAGGCACAGTCAGCGCAGAAACCGCGCACGAACACGCCCAACGCGAATACGGCAAATTCCGCCCAATACAAGACGCACAATTTCAAAACGACTTTGATAAAGCGCTTGCCGCCGCAAACCAAGTCAAAAAAGACAAATCATAAGCACAAGAGGGATGCCCTGAAGCCCTTGTAAATAGGGCATCTCCGGGCGCCCTGCCCGGAAATCCTTTATCCATCAGGGTTTCAGAGGCGCCCTGCCGGAAACGCCCTATCCACGCGGGCTTCCGGGGTGCCTCGGTAAGTGGAGACGTGCCGTGGGAAGCCGCCGCGGTAAGCGGAGCTGCGCCGCGCGCCCTCAAGCCGCGTAGATAAAATCTCCCAAATCAGGCCGGGCGGCAATGTGCGGCGATGAAGCGCTTGACAGAGTCAGCATCCACATTCATGACTTCGACCCGCTGCGGCAATGCTTCAATGCCGCGCATGCTTTCAGGGCGCGGCGGCGCAATGCCCAGTGCTTCGGTGATCGTTTCCTCAAATTTGGCCGGCTGCGCCGTTTCCAGCACCAGCGTCGGCATGTCCGGCCGGCGATGCTCCGCCGCGACCTTGAGTCCGTCAGCCGTATGCGTATCCACCATGACGCCGTAGCGTGCGTAGATGTCGCGGATCGTTCGCAGGCGGTCGGCATGCGTACTTTTGCCGGTGACGAAGCCAAATTCCGGCAAGCGCCGGAAATGGTCGGCATATTCCGATGAAGCCAGGTCGAAACTGCCGCCGGCATCCACTTTGGCCCATAAGGTACGGATAAGGCCTGGGTTGCGCCCGACCAGATCAAATACGAAGCGCTCGAAATTGGACGCCTTGGAAATGTCCATCGACGGGCTTGAGGTGACGAAGGTTTCCGTCGTCGATCGGGGGCGATAGCAGCCGGTGCGGAAAAATTCGTCGAGTACGTCGTTTTCGTTGGTTGCCAGAATCAGGCGGCCAATCGGCAGGCCCATCATGCGGGCAATATGGCCGGCACAGATATTGCCAAAATTGCCGGAAGGCACGGCAAAAGCGATCTCGTCGTCATTATTGCGCGTGCCGGCGAAATACCCCTTGAAGTAATAGACCACCTGCGCGGCGACGCGCGCCCAGTTGATCGAATTGACCGCGCCGATACTGTATTCGGCCTTGAAGCAGGCGTCGTTGAAAACGGCTTTGACGATATCCTGAGCGTCGTCAAACATGCCGCGCACGGCGATGTTGAAGATGTTGGCATCCTGCAGCGAGTACATCTGCGCGCGCTGGAAGGCGCTCATCCGGTCGTGCGGCGAAAGCATGAAGACACGGATGCCGCGTTTGCCGCGCATGGCGTATTCCGCTGCCGAGCCGGTATCGCCGGAGGTGGCGCCAAGGATATTGGTCGTCTCTCCCCGCTTCGTCAGTACATATTCAAAGAGATTGCCGAGCAGCTGCATGGCCATGTCTTTGAAGGCCAGCGTCGGCCCATTGGAGAGTTCAAGCAGGCCCAGCCCCGGCTCAAGCCAGTGCACCGGAGTGATTTCGGCAGCCTTTTCCGGCGCGTGGCCATTGCAATACACAGCTGCCGTATAGGTTTTGTCGACCAGTCGCTTGAGGTCATCCGCAGGAATATCGTCGATGAACTTGGAGAGGACGGCAAAGGCCAGGTCGGCATAAGACAGTTTCCGCCAAGCGTCCAGCTCGGCGCGCGTGACGCGCGGATAGGCTTCCGGCAGGTATAACCCGCCATCCGGCGCAAGACCGCCTAAAAGAATTTCGGTAAACGTCTTTTGCGACGGGATTGACGAATTATCCCGGGTCGAGACATAGCGCATGATGGCTCTCCGAATGATTACGATTACATCAGCGATTCAAGCCGCAGGCGGACGATTTCGCCAAGCACTGTAGGCAGCGTGCCGATTCTGGCAATCGCGGCATCCACGTTCTTTTCGCGCGTTTCATGCGTGAGCATGATGATATCCGCCTGGTCTTCGCCTTCATCCGGTTCGCGCTGGAACATGGCATCAATCGAAATTTCCTGGTCGGCCAGGATCCGTGTAATGTCAGCCAAGACGCCCGGTTGATCGGCGACGCGAAGGCGCAGGTAGTAGCTGGTAATGATGTCTGCCTGCGGCAAAATCGGCAGGTCGATCACGGCATCCGGCTGAAACGCGAGATATGGCACGCGATGTTCGGATTCGGTGGCATGCATGCGCGTGACGTCGACGAGATCGGCGATGACCGCCGAAGCGGTCGGCTCGGCGCCGGCGCCCTTGCCGTAATACAGCGTCGCCCCGACGGCGTCGCCTTTGACCAGCACGGCGTTCATCGCGCCTTCGACGTTGGCGATCAGGCGCTTGGCCGGCACCAACGTCGGATGTACACGCAGTTCAACGCCCTCCGGCATGCGCTTGGTGATGCCCAGCAGTTTGATGCGATAGCCAAGCTGCTCGGCATATTTGATGTCGACCGCTTCCAGCTTGCTGATGCCCTCGATGTAAGCCTTGTCGAAATTCACATTGTTGCCAAAGGCAATTGCGCTCATCAGCGAGATTTTATGCCCGGCGTCAATGCCCTCGACATCGAAAGTCGGGTCAGCCTCGGCATAACCCAGCCGTTGCGCTTCTTTGAGCACTTCGGCAAACGGCAGGCCTTTTTCACGCATTTCGGTCAGGATGAAATTGGTCGTGCCATTAATAATGCCGGCGATCCATTCGATGCGGTTGGCTGTCAGCCCTTCGCGCAGCGCCTTGATGATCGGAATTCCCCCCGCCACGGCGGCCTCAAAGGCGACGATCACGTCTTTTTTACGCGCGGCGGCGAAGATTTCATTGCCATATTTAGCCAGCAGCGCCTTATTGGCGGTCACGACATGTTTGCCGTGCTCGATCGCCTTCAGCACCAGCTCGCGCGCCACGCCATAACCACCGATCAGTTCGATAATGATGTCGACCTCCGGATCGGCAACGACGGCAAACGCATCGTCAGTCAGACGACAGGCGCCGCCAGTGACCCGACGCGCCAGTTCGAGATTTTTATCGGCGACTACGGTAATTTCGATCGGCCGGCCGGCACGGCGCGCAATTTCATCGGCATTGCGTTTGAGTACCGCGTAGGTGCCGCCACCTACCGTGCCAATTCCCAGCAACCCTACCCGCATTGGTTTCATTCCAGCCCTTTCCTAAAGCAAAACGCGGGGATATGCATCCCCTCACGAAAATAAAAATGATGCGCCCGGCTCCGCTGCACGCCGGAATCGAGCGCCAGCACGCCGCACCCTAACTGCCGGGCGCGCGCTTCCAGCCAGTCAAGCATCGCTTTGCCCGCACCGCGCGAACGGCGGGACTCATCACTCACCAAATCGTCGACATATAGGCGACGTCCTTCATAAGTGTTCTCGATCACTCGCCAGACGGCAACGCAGATGACTTCTTCTGTTTCTGTTTCTGTTTCCGTTCCCGCCACCGCCACGCACATCCGGGCGCCGGCTGCGAGCACCTGCGCCATCCTTCCCGCATAATCCGCCGGCAGCCCCGGCCGCAGCTGGCGGTGGACGGCTTCGGCTTTGATCAGCCAATCCGGTGCGATAACCCGCCCGGAGGCATCACCAATTTCAATGATGCGCATCTCAGCGCCCTGCTCCGTGGCGTTTGCGGTAACTCTCCAAAAAGCGGGCAATCCGCGCAATCGCCTCGCGCAGGTCTTCCTCGTGCGGCAAGAAGACCAGCCGGAAATGATCGGGATACGGCCAGTTGAAGCCCGTCCCCTGGACCAGCAGGACACGCTCGGCCAGCAGCAGCTCCTTGATAAACTCCTGATCGTTCGTGATCGGGTACATTTCCGGATCAAGACGCGGGAACATATACAGTGTGGCCTGTGGCTTAACGCAGGTGACGCCGGGGATCGCCGTGATCAACTCGTGGGCCAGATCGCGCTGGCGGCACAACCGCCCACCCGGCGCGACCAGATCGTCGATGCTCTGATAGCCGCCCAGCGCTGTTTGAATGCCATACTGCCCAGGCACATTGGCGCACAGGCGCATCGAAGCCAGCATATCCAGCCCTTCGATGTAATCGCGCGCGGCGCTCCGGTCGCCGGAAACGAACATCCAGCCGGCACGATAACCGCAGGAGCGGTAATTCTTCGACAGTCCATTGAGGCTAATCGTAAGCACGTCCTCTGACAGCGAAGCGATCGCCGTATGCTTGACACCGTCGTACAGCACCTTGTCGTACACCTCGTCGGCATAGACGACCAGGCCATGCTGACGGGCAATCGCCAGAATTTCCCGCAGCACGTTTTCAGGATAGACAGCGCCGGTCGGGTTGTTCGGGTTGATGATGACGATCGCGCGCGTATGCGGCGTAATCTTCGCGCGAATATCGTCAAGATCAGGCAGCCAGCCATTGTTCTCATCGCACAGATAATGTTGCGGCGTACCGCCCGACAAGCTGACTGCGGCCGTCCATAGCGGATAATCAGGCGCCGGCACCAGCACCTCGTCCCCCGTATTCAACAAGGCATTCATCGCGATGGCAATCAGCTCGGATACGCCGTTGCCAATATAAATATCATCCAGCGTCACCCCTTTGATATTTTTCTGCTGGGTGTAATGCATGACGGCCTTGCGCGCAGAAAAAATCCCCTTGGAATCGGAATAACCGGCGGCATTGGGCAGATTCCGGATCATGTCGAGCTGGATTTCTTCCGGCGAATCAAAACCAAAAGACGCCAGATTACCGATGTTCAGCTTGATGATTTTGAGGCCTTCATCTTCCATGCGCTTGGCCTGCTGGAGTACAGGACCACGAATGTCATAGCAGACGTTGGCCAGCTTGTTTGATTTAAGTACGGGTTTCATCACATTTACCTTCACCACCGGACAAAAAACGACGCCCGCCAGAGTGTGTTGCGGAATATCGCACCCGATGCGAACCCATCCGCAAAATGCGCGGCCTCAAACCTCAATCTGGCCGTGCGATCGAACGATCACTCATGGCATGCGCCGGAAAGTTATAATCTTACTTGCTCACTTCATGTGCCGCAATTTCCGGCATTATTTCGACACCATTGCGTTGCAACTCATGAATATCGAGGTTACGGAAAATCTGCGGCAGCCGCCCTATCCACACGCATTTGCCCTGTTGCAGGCTGTCCCGCGTCCTGAATAAAATTTCACGTCTCCGATACACGCCACCCACTGCACCACACGTCATGAAACGTATCGCCCTGAAAATCGACGTCAACACCCGCCAGGGCGCACTGACCGGTGTGCCAGCGCTACTGGCTCTGTTCGATCGCTATCAGGCATCGGGAACCTTCTTTTTCTCATTCGGCCCGGAGCACGGATTTCAAGCGCAGACCACTCTGCTCAGAAATTGCCTGCGCAGCATACGTCTTCATGGCCACGGGCCGCAGGACGCCGACATTAGCAAAGACTGCGGCCACATTTTGCATGAGACGCTGGCGGCCGGATTTGAAATCGGTGTCGGCGCATGGAACCAGGCTGCCTGGGAGAAAAACGTCGGGACGGCAGACGCGGCCTGGATCACAAGCTCCATGCAGCGCGCACAGACAGAATTCACCGCCCTTGTCGGTGAACGTCCGGCCGCCATCGCCGCGCCTGGCTGGCGTAGCAGCCGACGCGCACTGCGCCTGACACAGCGCCTTGATTACGCTTACGCCAGCGATTGTCGCGGCAGCCACCCTTTCATCCCGATCGTCGAGGGGGAGATCATCGCCTGCCCGCAATTGCCCACAACGCTGCCAACGCTCGATGAAATTCTTGTCATCGACCCAACACTATCGCCGGAACAGGGCGCTGAGCGTATTCTGCAACTCTCAAAAGTCATTCCAGGCGACCATGTCTGCACCCTGCGTGCTGAAATTGAAGGCGACTATTTTGCCGATGCCTGCGAATACCTGCTGCGAGGTTGGCAAACTGCCGGCATTTTGCCCATCGCTTTGCGCGATCTCTATATTTCTTTGGATTTGGAAGCGCTCCCCCGGCACGCCGTCGTATTTGACGAAATCCCCGGCCGACCAGGAAAACGAATGATCCAGGGAGATCTGTTCCCCGCCCCCTTACTACCCACCTGACGAGCCGAACCGGCCTATTCATGGGTATTCACGGGCATTGTCAGAAAACTAGAATGACAGAGAAAAAAACGGGCGGCTCAAGAGCCGCCCGTTGTCACACTGTCAATCCTTCAGAAATCTGATTGGTGTTCCTGCACGCTCAGTCACGGCTGCCGGTAAAAGCCATCAGCAGGTTAAGCAGATGGACGAAGATATTGTAGATATCCAGATAAACCGCCAATGTCGCTGAAATGTAATTGTTTTCACCGCCATTAACGATACGGCTGATGTCGTAAAGGATATACGCGGAAAAAAGCAGCACGCACACAGCGGAAATCGTCAGTGACAGTGCCGGAATCATAAAAAACCAATTGGCAACCATTGCCAGCAACGTCACGACCAGGCCGACGAACAGAAATTTTCCCATGAAGCCGAAATCTTTTTTCGTCACCGCGGCAATGCTTGCCAGCGTGAAGAAGATTGCCCCCGTGCCGCCCGCGGCCGTCGCAATCAGCGTCCCACCGTTGGAAAAGCCCAGCGCGACCTGCAGGATGCGCGAAAGCATCAACCCCATGAAGAAGGTAAAGCCCAGCAAAAGGAGAACGCCCAAACCGCTGTTTTTGGTGCGCTCAATACCCCACATGAACGCAAACGCGACGCCCATAAACATCAGGAAAGACACCCCCGGGCTGCCAGCAAAGAAAGAAAACCGCATCTTCACGCCAATCAGCGCGCCGATGACCGTCGGCACCATCGACAAAGCGAGCAGCAGGTACGTGTTGCGCAAAACACGGTTCTGCTGCGCAGCGACCCGAACGCTTTGACTCGTCATCACATCATAATGTTGCGACATAAAACGATCTCCCGTAAAAAAACCTCGCCTAAGCGAAATGAGGGCAGCGTACGGTAAGTCACACAATGCAGGGGTAACAGTCTGTAACGTGGTATGATGCGACCCGCCTTACGGAAAGCGCCAGAAATCTAGAAGCGCGCCGAGCGAGAAAACAGGCCGAGAGATATCCCGGAATCCAACAACCTTAGCAGTAGAAAATGGGAATACGGTGGGTTGGCAGAGCGGTTGAATGCACTAGTCTTGAAAACTAGCAAGGATTTACGTCCTTCCAGGGTTCGAATCCCTGACCCACCGCCATCATGACAAGAACAAAAAGCAGACGAGCAACCTTGCTCGAAACAGTTGGAAAAACCAGTCTGGCAAGACGTTCAACCTATTGATATTCAACGTTAATTGACCAGGCCAACTCATCGTCCTGATGGGGCAGATGCCTGGATACACCGATAACCCGTATCACCGAGCCGTTCCGCGCCAGCGACTGCATTCCCGCATTCCCACATCCCCGTATTTCCACACGCCCGCACATTTTTCCAGATCGTCTCAATTTCCTGCTGTGCCTGTTCCGTAAGGAAGGCGTCGATGCCAAAACAAGCTGTATCGGACAAACCAATCGTGCAGAGATCATCGGTCAGAAATGTGCAGTAATCCGTATCGACAGGAAAGTTCTGTCGCTGAAAAACAACATCATCTAGGCAAACCGGTCTGGACTGCACCTGTCCAGTCAATTCGAGTTTCTGAAGAACCCGAGATTTCCGAAGAACCACCAGGCAGTGAAACACGTAGTTTTATCGGTTTTTGCTACGCAATGTACGCCCCGCCCCGCAACACGAGGCTATTCTCATCACTCATGAATCTTTTTAATCTACACTTTCGTGCAGTTTCACGACGTAACCCTTTCTGACGCAACCATTTCTGCGCGATCTCGACCTCACCGGATTAAACAATGACGCTACTGATACGCCCTGCCCGAGCGGAAGACTGGCCTGCCATCTGGAATATCGTCGAGCCGACGATTCGTGCCGGCGAGACCTATGCGCTCGATACAGCGATGAGCGAAGAAGCCGGCCGCGCTTACTGGCTGGGGTCGGATAAGGAAACCTTTGTCGCCGAGTCGGAGAAGACTGTGCTCGGCACCTATTACCTGCGGACCAACCAGCCGGGCGGCGGCGCACACGTCTGCAATTGCGGCTATATGACGCATCCCAATGCCACGGGCCGCGGCATTGCGCGACAGATGTGCCTGCACTCTCTCGAATACGCCAAAACGCGGGGCTATCGCGCCATGCAGTTCAATTTCGTCGTGAGCACCAATGAACGCGCCGTCCGGCTCTGGCAATCGCTCGGTTTTCACATTGTGGGCCGCCTGCCGCTTGCCTTCCGGCACCCGAAATATGGCGATGTCGATGCGCTGATCATGTTCCGGCAGTTATCGGCAACAGACTTGACACCGCGGACTTCCTTGCCTCATCCTGCATAAAACTCCCGTTCCATCGACGATATCATCCAATTCCTGAAAAGGCGATCCAATGTCGCGCATCCTCAATTGCCTTCTTTCGGCCATTGATTTTTTCCTTTCGGTCATTGGGATGGTATGCATGATAAGCGGCCTTATTCTGATGCCAAGAACGCCGATTGCGGCAGGTATTGCCTTTGTTGTAGGGATTCCCGCATTTATTTTGGGAATGGTCCGGGATAACCGGCGCACCAAACAGATCAAATCGACCCATCAAGCACATGTCGCCCGCCGTGTAGCCGAACTGACCCAGCGGCCATGGGCGCCTAACCAATCGCTGGTAATTACCGGCAATACTTTTAACGCATTGGTAATTTCTATATTATCGATGTCAATACCTATTTTTATAATCTACGAAGAATATACAAGTATTTCTCCCAATTGGAAAATAATTATTTTATTCATATTATTTTTTCTATTATTATTAACTACTGCTATTCGATGCTTTATATTACTTGGCAAGCCTATCTGTAAATTCTCTAAAGATAAAATCAGTATCCCAGTATACGGAGAAATTAACTGGAAATATATTGATAAAATTAGTTTAAAAACAAAAATAGGAAGAAAAACACTTTATTTTCTAAAACTTTATCTCTCTGATAGCCCAGAATTCTTAAAAACTATTTGCCGGATTAACCGCCTTATGGCTTTATTAGTTCTAGGGTCAATGCGCTGTAGAGAAGTTTCTATTAGTATTACTTCAGCCAATGAAGATCCAGAAGTCATTGCTAAAGTTGCTATTTATTTGTGGCATCAGGCTACCGAAACTGTATATGACTATGATCCTGAACTCTTAGATATCTATAATGAAGTCGGACAATATATCTCTGAATTCTGGAAAAAACATCCAACAGGTGAAAGAAATAATAAATTTTATTCTGACATGAAACAGCTTGATGCTGATCTGGAAAAAATTTATTTAAAAGGAAATAGAAAAAAGAATTTTTCTTTGGATATGAAGCAACTCGAATCAGACCTGGAAAGAGACGTGCCCAGATGGAAAGAAGTCGCCCAAAAGCAGGACCCAGCATCAGGATAAACATTCGCGACAAATATTCGTATTTCCCTCATATTTTTTATCGCCTTTCATGTCATCTATGCCATCCATCCCTGAATCCTTACTTGCCGCCCTGAGCGGCGCTAGGCACGTCGTCGTTTTCACCGGCGCAGGCGTCTCGCAGGAAAGCGGCATTCCAACTTTCCGTGACGAGTTATCCGGCTTGTGGCAACGCTATGACCCGCAGGAACTGGCAACGCCAGAAGCCTTCGCGCGACAGCCTGATCTCGTCTGGGGCTGGTACGAATTCCGCCGCCGAAACGTCATGCTGTGCTCGCCGAATGCCGCGCATCGAACCATTGCCGCAATGGCCGGCATTTTTCCACGGTTTACGCTGATTACCCAGAATGTCGACGATCTCCATGAACGCGCGGGCAGCCAGAAGGTTCTGCACCTGCACGGCAACCTGCTGCAACCGCGTTGCCACGAATGCGCTCGCGCCTACCCCATGCCTTCGGGAATTCCCGTAGAGCCGGCAACAGGCTGGCGCATTGAACCGCCACACTGCCCGGACTGCAACGGCCACATTCGCCCCGGCGTCGTCTGGTTTGGCGAGTCGCTGCCGGAAGACGCCTGGCAGGCCGCGCAGGATGCCGCGCAATCCTGCGACGTGTTTTTCAGCATCGGCACATCGGCCGTGGTTTATCCTGCCGCCGCCTTGCCCGAACTCGCCGCGCGGCGCGGCGCCCGCCTCATTCAGATCAACCCGCTGCCCACGCCGCTCGACCCGCTTGCCGCCGACAACCTGTACGGCAAGGCTGGTGAAGTCCTGACGCGGCTTTGGGCGGCGTTTCGCGCATAGGGCTTGCACGCTGCCGAAGGTAGGCGGATGCAAGCGATCGTCAAGTACAGTATTCCGGTTTATGTTTTTTGATACCCTGAAGCCCTTTATTTACGCGGACTCCAGGGCATTTTATGTTTTCTGCCCTACTTTTGCGGGTTTCGGAGCTTCTTTTTTGCCCCCAACGCTTCACTGCGCTTTTTCCAGTTTTATCGACTTTTTTGCGTCTTTTTCAGCTTCCGGCGCGGGCGCGTCCTCGACCTCCAGCCCCCAGTCGCCGTACAGATACCAATCATCCCCCAGCAACTCGGCGGGGTGCTGGGTGCGGTCGGAACCGTTGCCGCAACCCATCGCCTCTTTCGAGCAATACCTGTCGCATCCCCAGCAGATTCGCTCAGGGTGTTTGGGATGCAGGGGAAATTTCCTCGCCATATGTCTATGTCTATTGCTACGTATCGGGGCGCCGTGGTTGGCCGACTCGGACACTATACGCCTTTATCTAAAAAATTAGAGCAGATCCCGGAAAGCCACAATCTACGCGGGCTGGCGCACCGCTGTAGCCGCCTGTTTACGGGGCTTCCGGCAGCATGCCATTCACCCTCCCGGTAAAAGCCATGCTTAGGAGTCACCCCCGAAAGCCACTAACAGAACCAGCGCAAAAAACAAAGCGGCAAATAAAAATACGACCAGCAAAGCGATGAGAATCTGACTCATGATGAAGCCGCCGATGCTATAACCCAAGCTGGCTTTGGGAATCGCGCCGGATAATGCATTCCCGGCGACCCAGATTGAATACAGCCCCAGTGGCAATATCAGTAGCGGCGGCGCGTCAAGCAGCATCAGCCCGATGCATAGCGTATCCGCTACCAGGCATGAGGCGGCCAGCAGATTGAACAAATCGCCCCGACCGTCCCAGCGGCCGTCGCGCTTAAGCCACCAGCGCAAAAAACCGAGGCTGACAAGAAAAGCGCCCCATATCGACAACATCGCCATGCCAAACATCAACCATGAAGGAATAATCAGCGCCTCCGGGTCTGACCAGACGCGATCGGAATCCAAGCCGGCCAATAGCCCAAGGAATGTAATCGCCAGCACGGCTTGCCAGCGTGGAAAGGCATAGCGCTCGAACGGGAATTTCTGAAGGAAGAATAACGGAAAAACAACCGACGGCATGGAAACTCCGTTTAATAAATCATACAAAGAATATTGATATGCCTCATCAGCCAAAAAACCAATTCTATCCACACAAAAGTAACTCTATCACCACCATTAGTGTACAAAATGAAAAAAACAGAATATGAACAAACCAAAATAGAAACGATCCCGTTCCGGGATCGTTCCATTGAATAGACTTCAAATAATCAAGAAATTTCTTTTGTAGCCTAGACATAACCATACTACCTAAAATTATTCTACCTAATTGGATATTATTTACCCAATTAGGATAAAACAACTAGTAAATTTTATGGATTTTATGACCTAGCCAGAAATTTCAGTAAATAGACACTGAATTTTACTGATCACCTGAAGTTCGTATCGCCGCGGGTTCCCTAAAAAACTGCGGAAGCGCCGACGTTTCGACGCTTCCGCAGTGCGGGTCGTGCGGCCGCAAGCTGTCAGGCGGCGTTAGAATGACTTCCGATTACTTCCAGAGATTGGCAATCCCCTGCAACGAAATCCAGCCGGCCCAGGCGGCAGTCGCCGCCGCCAGAATGCCGAAGATTTGCAGCCACATCGGGTGCGCGTAGTCACCGACGATTTTCCTGCTTTTCGCCGCCACCAGCATCACGCCCAGCGTCAGCGGCAAAATCAGGCCGTTGAGTGCGCCCACCAGCACCAGTGTCTGAACCGGCCGGCCAAACACCACGAATACGATCGTAGAAAAGGCAATAAACAACATGATGACGTAGGTGTTATATCTTTCGACCGCCGCCGACATCGAGCGCAAAAAGGAAACGCTGGTATACGCCGCGCCGACAATGGAAGTGATTGCTGCCGCCCAAAGGACGAGGCCAAAAAACTTGTACCCCAGATTACCGGCGGCATGCCGGAAAACGGAAGCCGGCGGATTGGTCGGGTCCAGCTTCAGGCCTGCGGCTACGACCCCCAGCGCCGCCAGGAAAATAACGATGCGCATGACGCCGGTGATCAGGATGCCGGTCACGGCGGCGCGGTTGACGCGCGGCAGGTTTTCATGCCCCGTCACGCCCGCGTCGAGCAGGCGATGCCCGCCGGCAAACGTAATGTAGCCGCCGACCGTACCGCCGACCAGCGTAATCGTCGGCAACATCAGCGCGGCGTAATCATTGGGGAAGATGGATTTGACGATCGCCTCGCCGACCGGCGGATTCGAGGAAAACATCACGTAAGTGGCGAGCAGGATCATCAATCCGCCCAGAATTTTGGCGACCCGGTCCATCGCCAGGCCCGCTTCTTTCGAAGCAAAAATACCAATGGCGATAACGCCCGAGATAATGGCGCCGGTTTCAACGCTGATACCGAACAGCACATTGACCGCCATGCCCGCTCCGCCCACATTGCCGATGTTGAAGGCCAGCCCGCCGGCGACAATCAACAGCGCGATGAGGTGCCCCAGCCCGGGAAGGACCTTGTTGGCGATGTCCTGACCGCGCATACGGCTCATCGTAATCACACGCCAGACGTTCATCTGCGCGCCGATGTCGATCACGATCGAAGCCAGAATGGCAAACGCAAAGTTGGCGGCGAATTTTTCGGTAAATACGGCCGTCTGCGTCAAAAATCCCGGCCCGACCGCCGAGGTGGCCATGATAAACGCGGCGCCAAGCAGCACCGACCAGTTGGTTTTGCCTTGCGTTTCGGCCTTGTGGATGACAGGTTCTGCCATATTTATCTCTCTCCCTTCAGCAAAAATTCGTAGGGTCATGAAAAAAGTTCATTGGAAGGCAGCCTTGGAACATTATTTTTCCCTACGCAAGAACAATGCGTTCCGCCACTGCGCCGTGTTGCGAAGGCGCGATCATAACTCTTCTCTTGCAGTTTCAGAAGCATCTTGTGCAATTCCGGAATCCAGATGGCTCTATTTCTCGCTGAATGCGACACAAAAAGCAAATCACATGATCTGCGCGCATAGATCTCTGCGGATTGCCCAAGTTTGCCACCGAAACAGGCAGAATGAGCGGGCTGCCCAATGCCCACAGCCTGTACCGGATGTGTCAAAATATCGCCCGCACCGTCCCGCCTTTATCGACATGTAGCCCCGTAAAACCGGGCCGTTTAAGCGATAGCGGACACGGCGCCGGCGCGGGCATTTTCCCAACGCACGCTTTTGGCCAATCCGACAAATTTGACGATTCAGACAACCTGACCTTGACGCCGCGCAATCCCTGCCCGTATGACATCCGCCGCTCCCCGCCTTGAACTGCACAACATTACCAAGCGCTACCCGTCCGTCGTCGCCAACGAAAATGTCAGCCTGACGATCATGCCGGGGGAAATTCACGCCCTGCTGGGCGAAAACGGCGCGGGTAAGAGCACGCTGGTCAAAATCATCTACGGCGCGGTCAAAGCGGACGCCGGCACCATCCGCATGAACGGCGAAGCGGTCGATATCGCTAACCCCGCGCAAGCGCGGCAGATGGGCATTGGCATGGTCTTCCAGCATTTCTCGCTGTTTGAAACGCTGACCGTCGCCGAAAATATCGCCCTGGTGCTGGACGAACCGTTCAACCTGCCGAAGCTTTCCGAGCGAGTCAAAGCCGTTTCCGAGCGCTATGGCCTGCCGCTTGACCCCGACCGGCGCGTGCACAGTCTGTCGGTCGGCGAACGGCAGCGCGTCGAGATCGTCCGCTGCCTGTTGCAGAACCCGCAGCTCCTGATTCTCGACGAACCGACATCCGTACTAACGCCCCAGGCTGTCGAAAAGCTGTTTGAAACCCTGCGCCAGATCGCCTCCGAAGGCGTCTCCATCCTTTACATCAGTCACAAGCTACACGAAATCCAGGCGCTGTGCGACAAGGCAACGATTCTGCGCAACGGACGCGTCACCGGCACCGTGGTCCCGCGCGCAGAAACATCGGCATCGCTGGCGCGCATGATGATCGGCCGCGATCTGCCGGTCTGCCAGGCGCCGCCGTACACGGGCGAACGGCGGCCGATGCTGACCGTCGAGCACCTGAGCATTGATGCCGAAGGCACGTTCGGCGTTTCCCTGCACGATATTTCGCTCACGCTCAATGCCGGTGAAATTCTCGGCATCGCCGGCATTTCCGGCAACGGACAGGCCGAGCTGATGGCAGCGCTCTCCGGTGAGCGGCCGGTCGGTAAGAAGACTATCCAGCTGGACGGCACCCCCATCGGCCACCTGAATGCCGGTCGACGCCGCGCCAAAGGGCTGGTCTACGTGCCGGAAGAACGCCTGGGGCGTGGCGCCGTGCCGCCGTTCTCGCTGAGCCGAAATGCCCTGCTGACCGCACACCGGCAAGGCATGAAACAGTGGGGGCTCGTCCATTACGGCAAGGCGCGAGACTACGCCCGCGCATGTGTCGAACGCTTCGACGTGCGCGGCGGCGATGTATCGACCAACGCCCGTTCGCTTTCCGGCGGCAATCTGCAGAAATTCATCGTCGGCCGCGAAATCATGCTGCGGCCCAAGGTCATGATCGTCGCCCAGCCCACCTGGGGGGTCGATATCGGTGCGGCGAGCGCGCTGCGCCAGGCATTGCTTGATCTTTCCCGTTCCGGCGTCGCCCTCCTCGTCGTCTCAGAAGAACTCGAAGAACTCTTTGAAATCAGCGACCGCATCGCCGTGCTCGCCCAGGGGCGGCTTTCGCCCGCACGCCCCAAGACCGCGCTCGACGCCGAAACGGTCGGCATGCAGATGGCCGGGCTGTTTACGCCGCCCGCAGCGCCGCAAAGCACAGCGGATGCCCAACCAGAAACGGCTACAGATGCCGCCAATCATGCATCTGCTTGAACCTCGCCCTTACCCTTCCCGGCTGATGCGCTGGCTGTCGCCGCTCATCGCCGTCATCGCCACACTGGTGACCGGTTCGCTGCTTTTTTGGGCACTCGGCAAACCGCCGCTCGAATCCTTCCATATCTTTTTTATTCAACCGCTGACCAGTAGCTACGGCTGGAGCGAACTGCTGATCAAGGCCTGCCCGCTAATCCTGATTGCGCAAGGGCTGGCGCTCGGCTTCAAGGCGCGCATCTACAACATCGGCGCCGAAGGCCAACTGATCGTTGGCGCGCTGGCCGGCGGCGGCGTCGCCATTGCCTGCGAAGGCAGCGATTCCGCCTGGATTCTTCCGGCCATGGTGCTGGCCGGCGCACTGGGCGGCGCATTCTGGGGCGCGATTCCCGCCCTACTCAAAACGCGCTTTAACGCGCAGGAAACGCTGACAACGCTGATGCTTGCCTATATCGCCAACTACCTGCTCGCCTATATGGTCAACGGCCCGTGGCGCGACCCGGAAGGCATGAACTTCCCGCAGTCGATCATGTTTAGCGATCCGGCGCTGTTCTCGCCCCTGTTTGAGGGTTTGCGCGTTAACACTTCGGTCTTCATCACCCTCTTTGCCATCCTCGCTTTTTGGGCTTTCAACGCGCGCAGTTTTTTGCACTTCCAGATCGAGGTTGGCGGCTACGCGCCCGCCGCTTCGCGTTACGCCGGTTTTTCTGCCAACCGCACTGCCTGGTTTACGCTGGTGCTTTCGGGCATGGTCGCCGGCATCGCCGGCGTCGGTGAAATCGCCGGCCCAGTCGGCCAGCTCAATCTCAACATTTCCCCCGGTTACGGCTTTGCCGCCATCATCGTCGCCTATCTGGGGCGTCTGCATGCGCTCGGCATCATCGCCGCGGGTTTTTTGATGGCGCTGCTCTACCTCGGCGGCGAGGCCGCACAGGTCGCCCTGCAACTGCCGGCGGCAATTACGGGGATTTTCCAGGGCATGCTGCTTTTCTTTCTGCTCGGCGCCGACGCCTTCGTCGATAACCGTCTGCGCCGGCCGCTCGCCGCATGAACACGACTGCATAACGCCATGATCGAACACATTGTCCCTATTCTGGCTGGTACGCTGGCCGCTGCCGTACCACTGATTTTCGCCGGTCTGGGCGAACTCGTCGCCGAACGCACCGGCGTTATCAATCTCGGCGTCGAAGGCATGATGCTTGCCGGCGCCATTGCCGGATTCGCCGCTGCCGTAGAAAGCGGACAGGGCGCGGCCATTGGCCTGCCAGCCGGGGCGCTGGCCGGCGCCGGCATGGCGCTAATCTTTGCTTTTTTCGCACTACTGCTGGCCGCCAACCAGGCGGCCTGCGGGCTGGCGCTGACGATCTTCGGCATCGGGCTGTCGGCCTTCATCGGTCAGCATTACATCAGCTATAGCCTGCCTGGGCTAAAGCCCTTCGCCATTCCGCTGCTTTCCGATATCCCGCTGCTCGGCCCGATACTGTTTAAGCAGGATGCTGTCGTCTACCTGTCGATCCTCACGTTCGCCGTCATCGCCTGGGGGCTGGCGAAAACCCGTCTCGGCCTGTTGCTCAAGGCCGTTGGCGAATCACCGGAAGCCGCGCACGCCATCGGCTATCCGGTCATTGGCATCCGCTTTGGCGCGACGCTTTTTGGAGGGGCACTGGCCGGCATCGCCGGCGCTTACCTGTCGACCGTCTATACGCCGCTGTGGGTGCAGAACATGAGTGCCGGCCGCGGCTGGATCGCCGTCGCGCTCGTCGTTTTTGCCTCCTGGAAGGCCGAACGGCTGATGCTCGGCGCGTATCTGTTCGGCGCCGTCACCATCCTGCAATTTCACGCGCAAGGGCTGGGCATTACGATTCCCGTGCAACTGCTCGCCGCCTTGCCCTATCTCGCCACCATCATCGTACTCGTCGTCATTTCGCGCGACCGCCGCGTGCTCCAGAACAACCTGCCCGCCTCGCTGGGCCGCTCTTTTCTGCCCTGAACCGCCTTAATGACGACGCTGCTGCTCAAGGATGCCGATCTGCTGGTGACGATGGATGCCGACCGGCGCGAAATTCCGGGGGGCGGCATTTTTGTGCGTGATGGCGTCATTGAAGCGGTCGGCCCATCCGCCAGCCTGCCGACGCAGGCCGATGAAACGCTTTCGCTGGCCGGTTGCCTTGCCCTGCCCGGTCTCATCAACACGCACCACCACATGTACCAAAGCCTGACGCGGGCATTGCCCGGCGCACAGGACGCCGAGCTGTTCGCCTGGCTGCGCCGCCTGTATCCGGTCTGGGCGGGGCTGACGCCGGAAATGATCCGCGTCTCGACGCTGACGGCGATGGCCGAACTGATCCTTTCCGGATGTACGACGAGCAGCGACCATCTCTACCTTTATCCGAACGGCGCGCGGCTCGACGATTCGATTGAGGCCGCAGCGCAGATCGGTATGCGTTTTCATGCCGCGCGCGGCAGCATGAGCCTTGGAGAAAGTCAGGGAGGCCTGCCGCCCGACCGGCTGGTCGAAGATGAAGACACCATTCTCAAGGATACGCAGCGGCTGATCGAAACCTGGCACGACCCGGCGCGGCACGCCATGCTGCGCATCGTCGTCGCGCCCTGCTCGCCTTTCTCGGTTAGCCGCAGCCTGATGCGGGAAGCCGCGCGCTTGGCGCGCGCGTATGGTGTTTCGCTGCACACGCATCTGGCCGAGAACGACAACGATGTCGCCTACAGCTGCGAAAAATTCGGCATGACGCCGGCAGCGTATGCCGAATCGCTCGGCTGGACGGGCGCGGATGTCTGGCATGCGCATTGCGTCAAACTCGACGAGGCCGGCATCGACCTTTTTGCACGCACGGGAACCGGCGTTGCGCACTGTCCGTGTTCGAATATGCGTCTGGCCTCCGGTATCGCACCGATTCCCGCCATGCGTCGGGCAGGCGTTCCCGTCGGCCTCGGCGTCGATGGCAGTGCCTCGAACGATGCCGCGCACCTGCTCGGCGAAGCACGCCAGGCCATGCTCCTCGCCCGCGTCGGCAGCCAGCCCCATGCGGAGCCGGTGGCAATGAGCGCGCGGCAGGCGCTGGAACTCGCTACATTGGGCGGCGCCCGGGTGCTCGGGCGCGACGATATCGGCGCGCTGGCCCCCGGCATGAGCGCTGATCTTGTCGCTTTTCCTCTCGATACGCTGGCGCTGGCCGGAGCGGCCGTGCATGACCCCGTGGCCGCGCTGGTTTTCTGCGCGCCGCAACAGGTTCGTTACGCCATCATCAACGGCAAGCCCGTCGTGGCCGAGGGGCAACTGCTGCCGCTCGAACTACCGTCATTGATTGCCGACCACAACCGGCTGGCCAGGCAGCTCATCCGTTCAACGAAGTCGTAAAAACAGGCGTAAGGACATTTAGGGTGATAAAAAGAGCTTGAAGCCTTATGCTGCAAGTCTTTAATGGGGATCCAAGGCTTTGAACAAAAAGTTGCCCTTTTTGCAGCGCAAAACAGATCAAGCAGAACGGCGCTTCGTCATCGATGTCAGCGATGGTAAATAGACCGCCGCGCAACTTGCAGCCCAGTATGGATGCAGTTCAAAAACCATCCATCCGCCGCCATCTCGCCCAAGCAGCCACCAAGACCCCTTACAAAAATAACCGGAGCGTATTGCCGCGCCAGGGTGAAGCATCACCGAATCACAGCCGCCGTGACCGAAGACACGCAATAATGCCTGCCCCGCAGCCCGCGTAAAATGGGCGTTTCCGGAGGGGCTGCCCGCCAATCCAGTGTTTACGCGGGTTTCCGGCCTGCCTATCCGCAAGCCCAATGTTTACGGGAGCTTCCGGAGTACCTGCCCGCAAACGCCCGATTGACGGGGGCTTGCGGCCAATCGATTTAGATAACCGAGCGTCACATCCAGGACAGGCAGCAATCTTGGTTTGCTGTCTTGAACGTTCCGTAGCCGCCCGCGCACCACTGACACACCGGACGCACAGGAGCGAAGCATCTCTTCGGCTGTCGGCGCTGCGACAGTGCCTTGCGTTGCACTACCGGCTGCGCAGGAAAGAAGCATCGCCAGTTGAATCACCGCCAACTGCCGCAGCCCCCCACAATATCCGCCACAACACCTGCCCTGAACCCCGCGTAAAATGGGCGTTTCCGGAGGGGCTGCCCGCCAGCCCAGTGTTTACGCGGGTTTCCGGCCTGCCTATC
>ERZ772772.116-NODE-116-length-47338-cov-4.440581_pt1 | contig 47338 bp, 42 predicted proteins | sample MGYA00511484_ERZ772772 | MGnify/ENA primary metagenome ERZ772772 (study PRJEB29015, sample SAMEA2737913) | human oral metagenome | biome: human oral; feature: human-associated habitat; material: dental | place: China | collected 2088 ... | reverse complement strand
CTATATCACCGTTTGTTGACTCAAGCCTGCCTGCAAGTATCTTTAAAAATGTGGACTTGCCCGCACCGTTGGCTCCTATAAGACCGTAGCAGTTACCTTCGGTAAATTTTATATTTACATCTTCAAATAAAGCTTTTTTCCCAAGCCTTAATGTAATGCCGTTTGCACTTATCATGTGTTTCTCCTGTTATTTTGTATTTGTTTTAGCTTTTCATTTTGCTTTTTTCCCGGTTTTTTATTTTATTTCAACTTTATTTTATTATTAAAGCTCAATATTATGATACAAGTGTCAAAAGTATAAAATTCGATGCAAGCTTGCTTGCAGGAGAATTTATTATATTCCGGCACCTACATCATATTATATTATTGTACAGTAAAAAGGGGACATTTCTGCCCCCGTTGTACATGGTCTATGCTATTGTATCCTAAAATTTGTAATTTGCAAAGTACTTTTTAACTTTGTATTTTTTGTATTTTTTATTTTTATCCGGTTTATATTTATCAGTCTCTATCTTTTTTAAGACCTTTATTAAGCTTTTGAACTCTTGACTTCCATACAAAGTACTGTACTATCCAGATTATTAAAAATGCAACAACAAACGGGCCTGTATACATTAAAAATCCCTTTAAGCTGCGCTGCATCCAACCCATAATATATGCTGCAGGCAGCATTATTACTGCCGCTCCGACAAAGTAAACAAAGCTTTGCTTTGCTATACTCCATGAATCCGTCTCCCATGCAAGAGAAAGTGCCGCAAACGCCGCCCCCATAAATCCGCATACAATTGTTTGTACAATTACAGCTGACAACTCACTGCCCATAGCTTCCGCCAGCCTCTGAGTAACACTGTAATAAGACCCTTTTCCTATAATCACTGAAATAATAATTGTAATCACATATCCTATACTTATGCCTATAGGAAAACCTATTAATGCTCTTTGTATAATATTTTTTTTCATTTTCCTCACCTCATATTCCTAAAACTTGCTTGATTTTGGCTACATATCGCCTTGAAACATAGGTAGTTGCACCATTTGTCAGCATAACGCATATTGTGCCTGAAAAGCTGAGATCAAAGCCCTTAACCTTTTTTAAATTGATAATTTCTGAATTTGAAATCCGTACAAAGCTGCTTTTATCAAGTCTTTCCTCAAGCTCATACAGACGCAGGCGAATTACATATTTTCCTTGCTTTGTTGCGGCAATTACTTTTCCCGAATCTGTAAATATATGAACTATGTCATCTTCATCCAGTATTTCCACAAAATCATCTTTAAATCCCACAAGCATCTGCGGCGTTTCCTGTGAAATTTTTCTAATCAGAGCCTTTATATCCTGTGTTATTTTACTGCATATCAAAATAACCTCTGGCTCTTTGCATGAACTGTCAAGTTTAAGTTCAATCTTCATCTTTTACCTCCTCCCTATGGTTTATAGTATATGGATTTTAAATTTGTTTTCAACCGTTTTCCTCTACATGGTCGTATTTCACTCTTAACCGGTATTTCATTTTTTATAATAAAAAATAAGGGGGCAAAATCCCAGCCCCCATTTGTATTTATAACTATTTCAATAAATTTACTTTATAGCACAAGCTCCCGCTGCAGTAACATAATCTCCATCAGCTTATTCATTATTTTATACTTTATACTCCTGCGAATCAGTCAAAAGTCTTTCGATAGTCATCAAATAAGCAATAAAACTTTTCAAGTGCTTCTTCCTTATTTTTAGATTTAAACTCTAAAATTTTAAGCCAGCTGACATTTTCTTTAATATTATAAACCTGCCTTACAAAATTTGTAAAACTATGAGTCAAACCCTCAAACGGATGTTCTTTAGCTGTGCTATGTATTATTAACTCCGCTTTTATAAAACCTTTTATAAACAAATACATACGTTCGACATCCTTGGCTCCAAGCCACATTCCGGGCCTTTCCCGCATCTTTTCTATATGTGAACAAAGCAGATCGGGCTTTATCCCTTTTTCCTGCTTAGCATAAGATACGGCACCATTATCCTCCATAGAAAATATCTCTTTATTATTTTCGTTTATAAAAGAATCAAGTTCATAGTAAAATCTTTTAAAAGCTGATTTATCATCTGCCGTTATCCATCTTAATGCGGTTATCCATTGTATAGTTTCTAAGGCAATATTATGTCTTTTTTTAACAAAATCGCTGAACTCTTTACCGACAATATCGTCATTTATGTTATATACCGCTTCAGCCGCTGAAAATCCGATAATATAAGAAACTAATCTTTCAAGATCCGCTTCACCCTCCATATATTCTAAAGGATTTGCTTTTATTTCATATAATTCTTTTACTAACATACTGTTCATAACTGTATTCTCCTAAAATTATATTTCACTTTATAACACTTTCTGGTCTATTATCATCTGCTACTTTTTCCGAAATGTCATATCTCAAACTTTTATTTGATATGCTAAGTTTATTCTTTATTGATAGCATAGTATCAATATTGTCGCTTTTTGTCAATGCTAATCTTTTAAAAATTTATACAGTTTCATTTATATTTACTAAATTTACGCTGAATTATTGCAAATTAATCTTTAAAATATACTCAAAATAAAGAAAGACTTTACTACTTTAATATCAAAATTTAAATATTAAAAAATCACTATATAAAAAGAACTCCTGTTTTTAACTACAATAAGTTTAAACAGGAGTTCTTTTATATAATACAAAATTATTAAAATTTATTTTAATACAATTCTAAATCCGAAATTATTTCCTAAATGCGCCATAGCTTTTACCTGTATGCAGACCGCCTCTATAGCTGGCAAGCTCAGTTACAGTAACAAGCTGATATCCTCTTTTTACAAGCTCCGGAATTATAGTTTCAGAAGCATCCGCTGTAGGACCGTATATATCATGCATAAGAATTACATCTCCGTCCTTTACATGATTAAGCACCGCATTTATTGTGCTGCTTGCATTCTTAGTCTTCCAATCAAGAGTATCTATAGACCAAAGTATCGCCGGTTTACCTATTGTATTAAGCACGGAAGCATTTTTTGCCCCGTAAGGAGGTCTTACAAGTGAAGGCGAGGTGCCTGTAACCTCTATGACCTTTTGGTCGGTACTTGATATTGTACTTTTTATAGCCTCAGCTGAAAGCTTTGTAAGATTTTCATGCTTATATGTATGGTTTCCTATCTCACAGCCCATATCAAATGCCCGCTTCATAATTGTAGCATTTCTTCCATGTACATTGCTGCCTACAACAAAAAATGTCGCTCTGCCTCCGACTGCTTCAAGAGAATTTAATATTCTGTTGGTTACAGGAGCATTTGGACCGTCATCATATGTAAGTGCCACCATAGGTCTGTTTGGATCTATATTTCTTCCCGACTGATTTTGAGGAGCGGCATTATTTTGAATCTCTTCAGGAACTGTGCCGTCTTTCGGCATAATCGCCACCCTTACAGCATCTATATGTGTTCCCACTCCGTCAGTGCCTGCAGTCTCACCGTTTTTTACCCAATCCGTCCAGGTTCCTGATTGATAAACCCTTGTATATATATCATATTTTGCTTCAAGTTCACCGTTTAGCCTTACCTTTAATGCCTCAATAGGGGCTCCGCTTCCGGGAAAGCCTGTTTCCGCACCTGCCTCAGCCCATTCAAGCCATCCGCTTCCGCTTGAATTTATCTGATACTGCACAGTTCCCGACATTCCTTCAGGCTGCTTTTCAAGACTTATCTTTATTGCAGTAGGAAATACATTTTTATATGAAAGCACATGATTATCACTAATCCAGTTGCTCCAACCTATTGTATTATCAAAATGCCCGCTGTAAACGGCACCGAAGCCGTCCACCTGTGCCTGTACGTCTGTACCGTAAGTACAGGAACATGTAGCAAGTCCCAGTAAAAATATAATTGAAAGTCCAACTATCCTCAATAAGTTTTCCTTTAAAACTCCTAACAAATTTCTTTTTATGATATAGTACATATCATTTCACCTTTCTAAAATATATTAACTTTTATGTCGGATATTACCGAAACATATATCGTGGGTATATAATAGCATAAACAAATAATAAAGAATAGACTCTATATCATTACTATATCTTACATTACTCTTACAAAACCGAAGCCCGTTAATTTAGACAAATATTTTATATAAGCACTCTTACATAGTTTGAAGCTTCAAAAGAAAAGCATATAACAACTCTTTCATCACACATTCTTATCCAAATAAATTTATCAATCCTATTGACAATATCATAATATTGATATATCATAATTATATATTATATTTATTTTATAATATACTGCTTTTATAAATTATAAATATAGAACCTTAATCCAAAAATAAGAAAGGCGGTTATACAATGTCATTATCACACGGTATTTTAGGCTTTTTATCCTATGGAAATATGACCGGCTATGATCTTGCAAAAGTATTCAATTCATCAGTCAATTTTTTCTGGTGTGCACAAAACAGCCATATATATCTTGAATTAAATAAACTTGAAAAGCAAGGTTATGTAAGTTGTGAACATATAATACAAAGCGATAAGCCGAATAAAAAACTTTATCATATAACTGAAAGCGGAAAAGAAGAATTTTTAAATTGGCTTTCAAAGGATTCATCAGAGACTGTTGAAAAAAATAAAAATGCATTTTTACTTAAGTTGTTTTTCTCAGGGGAAATGAAGCCTGAGGAAAGTATAAAAATCCTTAAAAAGTTTATAGATGACTGTCAAAAGTATGCTGACAGGATGTCATCAATACCTGAAAATATATCTAAAAACAGAGATGGTATTGAAGATTATAAGATATTATATTGGGAAATGACGGCAGACTTCGGATACAGCTATATAAACTTATGTATAGAATGGGCAAAAAGATGTATACAGAAATTAGAGGTATATAAATGAAAGATGTTTTAACTGCAAATAATTTACATGCTAATACAAAAGCTGCTGATAATACCGGATTAAGGCCTGCTTTAAAAGTCCTTTTACTAAACGGAAGCCCCAAGGTTGAAAAAAGCAATTCACTGCATCTTGCAAAGGCATTTTGTAATGGCATAAAAGAAACCTGTAAAGCCGACATCACTCAGCTTGATGTATACAGGTTGAATATAAAAGACTGTCTGGGCTGTTTCCACTGCTGGAGCAAAACTCCCGGTATATGCTGCATACATGACGATATGGAATATGTACTGGCAAAAATACTTGAGTCCGATATTATAATATGGAGCTTTCCGCTTTATTATTTCGGTATACCTTCAAAACTCAAGGCACTTATGGACAGACAACTGCCGCTCAATCTTCCGTTTATGGAAAAGGATTCTCCAAGCGGAGCCCATCCTCACCGCTATGATATGTCATCAAAAAAATATGTTTTTACATCAACCTGCGGTTTCTTCACTGCACAGGGCAATTACCTTGCTGTAGATGAACAGATAAAGCATATGTGCGGGCAAAATACCTTTACCTCAATATACTGCGGTCAGGGCGAACTTTTTAATGTGCCTCAGCTAAAAAAAAGAACTGATGAATACCTGTCCTATGTACAAAAAGCAGGTATGGAATTTATTACATATACAGCCATAAGTACAACTACAAGAAAAAAGCTTGATGAGCTTCTTCTTCCCAGACAAATGTATGAAAGCATGGCTGATGCCAGCTGGGGGATAGATAAAGACAATATTAATGCAAAATCATTTACCGGTGCTTCGCCGATTTCAGCTCTAAAAGGCACAAGCCCGGAGCATGTAACTTCGACATCAGGCTCAGACACAAATACAGATAAAAAAAGCTTAAATCAAAATATTAAACCTGCTAAAAGCCGGTCCGAACACTCCGGTAAAGGACTTATATTTACTAAACAAATGTCAGCATTATACAATCCCTCATCATGGACTAAGGATATGGTACTTGAATTTAACTATACGGATATAAATGAAAAATATCAGATACTTTTAAAAAATAACGGATATAAGGTGATTGACAGTGATTTTGTAAAAGCAGATACTATAATCGAAACTCCGCTTGATGTATGGCAAAAAATAGGACTCGGCGAACTTGACGGACAAGAGGCGCTTATGCAGCATCTTTTTAGTATAAAAGGTGATTTTTCAGTTATGATGAACTGGGATAAATATTTCGGCATAGGAACTGATGAGGATAAAGAACCTGATAAATGTAGCGAATCAAAAGCTTCAAATATGAATCTGCTGCTCATTCCATGGATTTTTATATGGATATTCTTATCAATAAATCCTTATGCAGGCGGTATTTCAGGTATCCTTTTATGTTCCGTTATCCCCTTTGCATATATAAAATACAGGGGAACTCTATTTGAATATATAAGTATATTCTCAGTTTCCGCACTCTGTATTATGGCAATTACAGGAAAACCTCTGATTTATATAATCCCCCTTTCTTATATGATTTTTGGAATTATATGGACTGCCAGCACATTTAATAAAATCCCGCTCACCGCATATTATTCAAATAATGATTTTGGAGGTATAAAAGCCTTTAAAAATCCCCTCTTTATAAAAACAAACAGGATACTTACAGCCGCATGGGGAATTTTATATCTTATAACACCCATATGGACCTATTTCCTTATTTTATCGGGTATAGGAGCATGGATAGGAGCGTTAAATTCAATACTCCCGGTATTTATGGGATTTTTTACAAACTGGTTCAAAAACTGGTATCCGGCTTACTACGCTTCAAAGGGATAGACATGGCTGTTTTATAATATTATACTGTATAGCCGCTATTTCTTAAATAAGATGTGTATGGACGGCACTGCAATTTTTACATAGGATTTCACAAAACTGCTTTTTCAAAATAGACTGAAATTTCTAAAAATTCTAATTGGCTTAATCCTGTAAAAAAACTCCTAAATTCGGATATTTCCGGTTTAGGAGTTTTTTTAATTCAAAAATTTTTAAAGTTGCTGAATATAAATATAAAATCAGTATAAAGCTTAATCATTTTCCCTAAGTAAAAGCGCCGGTTCTGCAGAAGACATCTTAATAAGTGAAAATAAAGAAGCAATAGGACCTAAAAGCGTACCGGCAAGTATTGCAGCAGCGGCAAGTATGAGCATCGGAGCAATACCGGGTTGTAAAAACGGCATTTTAAGACTGTCGCCTACCGCCGGTGAAAACAGCAGTGCACATACAAGTCCGAATACGGTTCCAATCAAAGCCCCTGTAATATTAATAATAAATACCTCAGACAAAACTATATTTCTAAGCTTTAATTTTGTAGAACCAAGTATTCTAAGCATAGCAAACTCCCTCTTTCTCTCCTTAAGAGACACAGAATATACCAGAATAAGCACACAAAAAGCCAGCAGCCATAAAAGTGCCATAAGCACATATACATATACCAGCATGCCTTCCATATTTTTTGAAACCTCCGACATCATCTGTTTTGAAAGTATAGGGTATATACCGTCATTTTTAAACTCGGCTCTCAGGTTTTTAAGTACCTTTTCAGGATCTTCTCCTCTTTTTACCCTTACCATAACGGAAGATATCATATTCTCATCGCCTGCATCGGGGGTCTGAATCAGCTTCTCAAATTCAACGGCAAGTTCCTTTGCCTGTTCTATACTCATAAACACGGTATTGTCAAATCCCATACCTGTCTTTGCAAGCCTGCCTTTTATCTTAAAAGGTCTGCTGAAAAATTTAACCTCTTCATGTATAGTTCCCTCTACATTGCTGCCGACTATTACCTCTCCGTCCTTCAAAGGCAGCTGAGCCTGTTTTTCAAGCCATGGAACTACCGTAAAATCTCTGTCGAAGTCAATTCCTATTATCTGTATCGGAAAAGAACAGCAGCTTGCACTTAAAGTTGCAAGAAACAGCTGCGGAGCCGCTTTTTCAACTCCCTCCGTCTTCTCTACCCTTTCCTCAACACTTTTATCAAAAAAGAATGAATTCGGCTCACCTCTCAATATAGCTCCTGTAACCTTGCTGTCATAGCCTTCAGGAACCACTATTATATCTGCACCCATTCGATCCGAAAGCGAGCTTATGCCCCTTTTAAGAGAATAAATCATAAAGCTCCCGAAAAACAGTATAAAGCACAATATACCTGTAAGTGCCATAAGTCCATAAGAGCGTGCCGGTTTATTTTTTATGTTTCTTTTTGCAAGCCCGAATGTTCCAAGATTATCCACTTATAATAAAACCTTCCTTCAAATAAAACTTTTCTTATTGAGCATCCTTAAGTGCGGCATTTACAGCTTCCTTAAATGAAGCATAGGATTTTGTGGCACCGCTTATTGAGTCTACTCCGTCTATATTTTGAGCCTCTTTAAGTTTCTGAGGATATAACTTCGTATTTTTAACGGATTCCTGTGCCTTATTATAAAGCCCTTCCTGTCCGGCATCTTTTCCGTAGTTTTCATCCTTTTCCTTACCTTCTTTATCAAGGTTTTGAACGGTTACTTCATCTATCTTTCCGTCTTTTACAGTGATTTTTACAGTGATTTTTCCGCCATAGTCGTCAACCGAACTTTCACCGCTGTACTCTCCGTCCTTATAAGTAAGTGCCTTTGCACTGTCTCCGCCGCTTTGTGCAGTTGTTTCTGCCGAATTACCTCCGCATGCGGTAATTGATACGGCAAATACTGCCGCTATAATAAACAAACTTATCTTTTTCATAGATAATAATCCTCCTTTAAATATTTTTAAAATTATTTTCACAACAGATTATAACACACATTTACCTTAAGTAAATATTTTATTAACATTTACTATATGTCTTACCTAATTTTAAACTGAAAACACTTAATCAGTGTTTATTTAAATTATATATGCCATATCCTTCTATCAGGCTGTCATTATCCATTATAAAAGGATGTGCCGTCTTCTGATCCCATTCAACATCATACTTATACATAAGATATTCAGCCACCTGACTTTTATCATCAAATTTTAATACCTGATAAGGTTCCTGAAAAGCAAGTTTTTCTATAAATAACAGTTTATTGTCTTTACCCGGCACTAGAACCCCTACATGCCCTATAAAAAGAGTTTGTTTATCATCAAGATCCGAATTAAACACTACTGAAATCATTCTCGCTTTTGAACTTTCATCAAAGCTTACCCCTCTTTTCTGCCACTCCTTTTTAAATGCCTCAACATGAACATCTGTATCCATACTTTTAGTTGTAGGCATTTCATCAAAAACCGACTTAAAAAACTTCATCTGTTCATCATCAAATAAACTTTCAGGTGCATTTTTAACTGCCGATATATCAAATGTTAAAAAATCACTTTCAGTGTCTGAATTTCCATCTGACGAAGAATTCTTGATTTTAATTAAATCCTTAAGCAGAGTAAATGTCGTTATACGACAGTTACAACCTATAAAATCAGGATTTTTTTCAGCCCATTTCTGCTGTATCGCAATCTGGTCATACTCCGGCGAAAGTTTTTCTGAGGAAATAAATCCCTTCTGTACAAGACTCTCCGTATCAACGTTTGAATTAAAGTAATTTACACTGTCAAAAAACTTTTTTATCGCATTTTCATCTATACCTGAATCTACCAGAGCAGCTTTTACCTCTTCCTGACTTTCCGTGTCAAGAAGATTTGAATAGGTAAGGCTTTTTAAGGTTCCCTTGTCCTTATTATAGGCTCCTGTTTCAGACTTACTTTCAGGCAAACCGGGAGAACCTTCTGATACTGATTGATCACTCTGTGTGCTTTGATTTGACCGGCTATATGCACTTTTACCACTTTCATCATGCGGTGCAGTATTTTTATCTGCTGCTGTACACCCCGATATAAGTACGGCAGCGGATATTACAGACAACATATACATAACATTCAGTTTTAACACTTTCAATTTCTCCTTGTAATTTTAATATATTATTTACAGGTATTTATAATATTACAACCCTATAAGCTGTGTCAATAGTTGCAGCTTTTTATAAATACAACTTTATAGCAGTAGTTATAGAATTAAGAAAAACATTTAATCACTATTTAGTGAAAGATGTTTTTCTACATTCTTTTTTTGTTTTGAAATGAGTGATTGAAAAAATCAGTGAAAAAGAAGCCTTAAACACTTGCCACCGTTTTATAGCGGATTTTAATAAAACACAAAATATAAAATATGATTGCAAAAACAAATATTTAACTTGATTAAATGACTAAATGCGGAAAAAGTTATATAATAGGGCAAAGAAGAAATTAGAATTTATGGAGGTCAATTAGTTGAGATATGTACTTTTATTGCGTGGCATAAATGTGGGTGGCAAAAATAAGGTATCTATGAGTGATTTAAAAGAATTATTGTTAAATGCGGGATTTGAAGATGTTGATTCTTATATTAACAGTGGAAATTTATTTTTCAGCAGTGTTCAAAACTGCGAAATTTGTAGCTCACAGATAAGATATTTATTAGAAGCTAACTATGACTTTTCTATCCCTTTTGCTTTAATCACCAAAGAAGATTATTTGAAAGAAAGAGCCAAATTGCCTGACTGGTGGAAGCGAGAGCTGGCAAGAAGAGATGTTTTATTTTTTTCGTTTAACCTGGATAAATCAAATATTCTTGACTTTATAGATAAAACTACATTTCACAATGAAATAGTGTATGTCGGCAAGCACGCAGTATTTTGGGGGAAGTATGATGAGTCAGAATACCTGAAAACTACCTACCATAAAAAATTAATGAAGCAGGATTTTTATAAGAAAATTACAATTAGAAACGGGAATACATTTGAAAAGATAGCAGAGATTCTTGAAAATGAAAAATAAAACAGAATCTGATGCTTTATCGCAGAAAATTTAGACACAAGGTTTGGTACTAAATCAAGGAGCATATATTACTTACATATATGATATTTACGAAAATTGGAGCATATTAACCGGCAAGGCAGTCTTAAATCCCCTAAATACAAAAATTAAGACTGCCTTTTATTTATCAGTTATTGATAATAATGAATATTAAATTCCTATATTTAAATTTCTATATTTAAATTTCTATAATTTAAAGCACTGCATCAAGCAGTCTTTTTGTATATTGTGATTGGGGATTTGATACCACATCACAGGTATTGCCTGATTCAACTATCTTTCCCGAATCCATTATAATCAGCCTGTCGGTTATACTGCTTACAAGTGCAAGATCATGCGATATAAATATAAGGCTCATATTTTTTTCACGCCTAAGCTTTAAAAGCAGGTCTATTATAACCGCCTGTACCGACACATCAAGTGCAGAAGTTGATTCATCGCATATAAGCACCCTCGGACTTACTGCCATAGCCCTTGCTATGGCTGCCCTCTGACACTGTCCGCCGCTTATCTCATGCGGATACCTGTTTAGATATTCCTTATCAAGACCTACCTCCATAATCAGCTTTTCAGCTTTCTGCTTTACGCTTCCCTGTGCATTTGCACACAGCCGGCATATTATCTCCTCTATTGATTTGCCTATCTTTCTTCTCGGATTAAATGAGGCAGGAGCATTTTGAAAAACCATCTGTACATGCCTGTAAAGCCTGTGTTTCTGCTCTTTCTTAAGCCTTGTAATATCCTCACCCATATAAAATATACTTCCTGAACTGGGCTTATTTAAACCGGTTATAACCTTTGCTATACTTGATTTTCCGCTGCCGCTTTCACCTATTATGCCAAGTACTTCAGACGACTTTAAATAAAAACTTACATCATCAAGTGCAGCAAATTTTTTCCCATATTCATTAAATATAAGCGAAACATTTTTAAGTTCAAGTATTTTCTCATCAGCTGTTTTAATATAATCTGCTGAAACGGCGGTATTATTCATAGGATTTAATAAAACTTTAATTTTCCTCTCTTTTAATATCTGTTTATAAAAGCTTATTTACATATTTTCAGCGGTCATTTTCCGCTTTATAACAGTTTTTATATACCGGAACCGCAGCAAGCAGTTTTTTTGTGTACTCATGTCTTGGAGAATTTATAACCCTTTCTTTAGTACCGTACTCAACTATTCTGCCCTCATACATCACTGCCACATTATCAGCCATCTTTTTTACAACTCCTATATTATGAGTAATTATAATAATCGCTGTATTAAATCTTTCCCTTAAAAGCATCAGTTCTTCAACGACCTGCTTCTGTATGGTAGCATCAAGTGCAGAGGTCGGTTCATCAGCCAATATAAGCTTAGGACCGAGTATTACCGCAAGTGCTATGGCAGTTCTCTGTGCCATACCTCCTGAAAGTTCAAACGGATATGAAGTAAGTATTCTGTCTGTATCATTTAAACCCAAGCTTACAAGAACCTGTTCAGAGAGCTCTTTTGCAGATTTTTTATCCATTGCTTTATGTGCATTTATAGTTTCATAAAACTGTACACCCAGTTTCCTTATAGGATTTAATGATGACTCGGCATTTTGAAATACCATTGACAGTCTGCTTCCGTGAAGCTTTCTCTTTTCCTGCCATGACATATTTAAAAAGTCTCTGTCTTCAAATGTTATATTACCAGAGCTTATATTAACATTCATTCCCTGAATTTGTGCCAATGCTTTTATAAGTGTGGACTTGCCGCTGCCGCTTTCACCCACTATGCCGAGTATCTCATTCTCATCTAATGAAAAGCTTATATCCTTTATAATATCTGTACCGTCATAACCTGCGTATAAATGCTCTACTCTTAACAATTCGGGCAAATTTTACCCCCTTTATTATTTTTTATAAGTATCTTTTGTTACCTGATAATAATCATTTGAGGTTGTAAGATAACCTTCCACATCCTTACTTACTGCCGTATACATTTTATTAAATCCCATATAGTCAAAGGCGGCATCGTCTGAGGCTGCCTGCTGTATCCTGTCAACGATTGCACTTCTTTCTTCCTTGTTAAACTCCTTTGAAAGCTTTTCAAGATCTTCCTGAACCTCTTTATTATAATATTTACCGAAATTTGCAACTCCGTCAGTTTGCATACAATCCCTTAAAAACGGATATGCATCACCTGTCGGCATAGTAACTATTGAATAAAGTCCTATATCAAAATCTCCTGATTTATAAAAAGTTGATTTTTCATATACTGTAACATCAGCATCTATACCTGCTTTTTTCAAATCCGACTGCATTTCAACAGCCATATTTTCCATTGCAAGTCTTTTATATATACAAAACTTTATTTTAAGAGGTTTTCCATCCTTTTCAACTATTCCATCATTATCGGTATCCGTATATCCTGCATCTTTAAGCAGCTCTTTCGCTTTTGAAAGATCATATTTTCTTAATTTAAGGTTCTTTCCGCCATAGCTGCTGTTTTCAAGAAATGCCCCGTTTGCAGGAAGTACACAGCCGTTAAGCTGTACATTGTCTATAGTTTCCTTATCAAGAGCATACATCACCGCTTCCCTGACAGCTTTATCTTTCATCGTTTCAAGATTAAAATACAGCTGATAGGTCCTTGACTGTGTTGTCATATTTAAATTTATATCGGTATTGTTTTTTAAGGTTTGTGCAGACTCGGGGCTGAGATCCTGTGCAACATCAAGCTCACCTGAATTTATTGAAAGAGCAAGTGTATCAAAATCGGCTACATTTATATATTCTATGCTGTCCGCCTTTACCTCACCGTCCCAGTATTTATCATTTTTTTTCATAACAGCCTTTGTATTTTCATTAAATTCACTTATCACAAACGGTCCCGTACCGATCGGAGATTTTTCAAAATCCTTACCTGCAGCTGTATCTATCACTGCCGAATAAGGATCACAAAGATCATTTATAAGTGCTACATACGGCTCCTTAGTTTTTATAGTTATGGTTTTTCCGTCTGAGCCGGCAGTATATTCACAGTCCTTAAGTGAAGCCGCTCGTGAATTCATATCTCCTGCCCTTTTTAATGAATCTATAACCTTCTGTGCAGTCATCTTTTCCCCGTTTGAAAATACTACATTGTCTTTAATTTTTATTTCCCATGTGTTCTCATCTATGTTTTTATATGATGAGGCAAGCCATGGAACCGGATTAAGGCTGTCATCAAGCCTAAATAATGTTTCGGCTATGCCGTATCTTACAGTATACCATCCGTTCCAATCAACCGCAGGATCAAGTCCTGAAACTACCGCAGAGGTGGAGCCTACCTTTATAGTCTTAGTCTTATCCTCTGCATTATTTTTAGTCTGAGAAGCTGCATTTTGACTGCTGCTTCCTGTACATGATGAGAGCAGTAAAACTGCCGCCATACATGCAGCTGCGTAAAAGACCGACTTTTTAAAATTTTTTTTAACGGTATAATTAAATCCTTTATTAATCATAACTATAACCCTTTCATACTTTTATTTTAATAATTTTAATATTTTTATGCAGCTAAAATATCTCTCAGTTTTTCACCGAAGAGATTAAATATTATCATGACAAAAACCATAACACCTGCAGGGGCAAGTGCCATCCACGGTGCCGTCTGAAGATATTTCTTTCCTTCGCTTATCATTGAACCCCACTCCGCATGCGGTATTTTCACTCCGAATCCTAAAAATGAAAGTCCTGCTATACCCATCATTGCAACACTTACATTCATTGCAGCAGTAACTATAAGAGTGCTTATAATATTTGGCAGTATATGAACAAACATTATATTTATATCAGAACAGCCCGATAACTTTGCCGCATGTACAAAAGCTTCCTCCTTTTGTACCATAGTCTGGCTTCTGGCAAGCCTTGCATACTGTGTCCATGAGGTTACAAATATTGCAATAAGTGCATTAAAAAGTCCTCCTCCTAAAAGTCCCGCTATCGCCACTGCAAGTATCATACCCGGAAATGCAAGAAATATATCATTGATTCGCATTAAAATTATGTCAATGAGCCCCCCGAAGTAACCGCATATCACTCCTAATGCAGTGCCAAAAGTACATGAAAGCAAAACCAGTATTATAGATGAAAGTATTGAAGTCCTGCTGCCTGCAAGAACCCTTGACAGCACGTCTCTTCCATGATCATCAGTTCCAAAAATATGTTTTATACCGGGAGGTTCAAGAAGCCCTCCTGTTTTAAGAGCATGAGGATCGTATGGAGTAAAACTGCCGCATATAAAACTTAAAACTATTATTAATATTACTGCCGCAAACAACAGCCAAAAATCCTTTGCGAACTTCCTGTTAAAATTATTGTACAAAAATACCTCCGCAGTTTAAATATATGTTTTCTATACTTAAATATTCCTTATTTTAGGATTGAACCATGTATAGGATATATCGGTTATAAGATTTACAAGCATAAATACCAATGTAATCCACAACACAAGCCCCTGTATAAGCGGATAATCCCTTGCACCTATGGCACTTAGCATCTTCGTTCCTATCCCCGGTCTGTTAAATATACTTTCAACAACTACAGTCCCTCCTAAAAGTGAACCTATTGAAATACCGGTAATTGTTATAAGCATAACCATTATATTTTTAAGCACATTCTTAAACAATATATCAAACTCACTTATCCCCCTTGATCTAAGTCCTGATATATACGGCTTTGAAAGCTCATCAACAACTGCAGCCCTTATCTGCCTTATATATTTTGACGACATAGTAATTGCAAGCGTGCATGCCGGAAGAATCATTCCCTTTATGCCTCCTGAATTAAGTATAGGAATTAATTTTAGTCTGTAAGAAAATATATAGAGTAATGCTATACCAACTATAAAATTCGGAAGTGCTATGCCTGTAAAGCTTATACAGCCTATCACGGCATCAACGGTTTTCCCTCTTTGCAGGGCAGTATATATGCCAAGCGGTATCGAAATACATATAGTTATAATCATGGCAGATGCCGCCATAGCAAGTGTTGAAGGCAATGCCCCCAATATTATATCCATTACCCTCATATCATTCGCATATGATCTTCCCATATCACCTCTTAATACTGCCGAAAGCCAGTTAAAATACTGCATAAAAAAAGGTCTGTCAAGACCCATTTTAACTCTCATATCTGCAAGAGCCGATGCACTCGGGTTTACTCCCGCAGCGGTAAGTCTCACTTCTGCCGGATCCCCTGGCGCCAAATATATAAGACAAAATGAAATAAAGCTTATGCCTATAAGCACAGGTATAAAATATAGGAGTCTCCGACATATCTTTCTATACATTATTTAGATATCCCTTTCCACGTATAAAGATATAAGTACGAACCACCCATCGTCTAAAACCGGCGGTATTACAATCGCATTATTTTTACTAAAATTTGCAAATCACTTGTATTTTATAGTAACAAATATTACTTGTCAAGGTTTTTATTTCCATACTGGTATCTCTTTCCTTTGATACCCATATCCTGCAACCAATACTTTATAATCTGTCCATGCTTGCAAGTGAGCACTCCCTCTCATATTGCAGTGCAAGATTATCATAATTAAAAAACTTTACATATTTTACAATTCTGCTATACATAGATCGTTCCATGAGCGAATCAAATTGTCTGCGTCTGCTTTCATCGGCAATAATATAAAAATCGGCACGAAAATCCTGTAGTTCATAGAATTTATCCAACGAATTAGAAATATTCGTAGAATGCTCAACCTCATAGAATCTACATGGCATTTTTCTCTCATTAAACCAGATTACATCCACTGTTTTAGCTCTGCTTGCAATACTTTCATAAGTAAATAGCGGCAGCTCCGTTTCTGTTGTTATCTCGGATAATCGCTTTTCAAGGAACAACCTATTCTTATCCTGGTTCGGAACATATGTCCTGAAGTTGTGCATATTTCCAAGCTCAACTATCATTCCCTGATAATACGAATGTGTGAAAGCTTCCACGCTATCCCTATTATTCTCTTGAATATCAAACTTTCTCAGCACTTCCTCCTTAAAATCCGTAAGCGCCCAAAGTCCCGGTTTGATTCTGAAAAATTCATCATTTACCTGAACAATCTGTCTTATGCTCGCCTGAGGTGTCTTTGTTTTCCATGTACTGAAATCCATCAGACGGTTCAATTGTTGAAATGTCGCATATCCACCATTGTTTCTCATGGTTTCTATTACCTGCTGTTTCTGAGTCATAGGCATGCTCCTAGTTCGAATGAATAATGTCTGTGTTTACTACAATGCCTTCTAAACGGCAATTTTTAATTTATCTCTTTGAATTATTGTATACTATCCTATCTTTAATTTTATTTCTATTTTTAAACTACCTATTTTTAATCAATATCTTTAATAACTGCTGCTCCTTTTTCTTGTGGGAACAATGAACAAAGCTCACTTATAAAGATATCTAAATCACATAGATATGAACTTTTTAAAACAGTCCTATTTCCATTTTCACCATTTAATACATATCCAAAGTATTTACCCTTTGTAAAAAGTGAATTGATTAATATAAATTCAATCTCAATTAATTCATAAAAAAATATAACTCTTTCTTTATTATATCTTTTTAAGACAATTGCGTTTTCAAACAAATCAATTTGTAGCCATAGATCAAACTCCCAAGGCAGAATAAATTTATTATTTTTTATTTCTTTTATCTGTTTTATCTGTTTTATCTGTTTTTTTATTAGGATTTGACGGAAACCACCCTTTCTCAACCCTCTTTTCCTGCTCAAAAAGTTCCAGTACGCTCCAGAAGCTTGAGAATCCGGCTATGCCAAGAAGTGAAGAAACTATTTTATTTTCAGTAAAAAATGCCATGATCAGGAAGATAATTCCGGCAATTATAAAAAACGGGAAGATTTTCTTTGAAAAATAATATTCTGCCTTTATAACTATTGGGTGGAAAAGACCTATTAATATAAATGCCCCTATCCCGACTATTATTCCATGCAACTTTAGTACCTCCGAAATACTTTTAATAACTTAAGTTTTAATACAGCAGCACAGTGCTATATTTACTACATTTTAACATTATTTACAATATCTTTAAACAGAAAAATATTCCGGTTATGTACTATTTAAAGCACATTAAGGTGCTGCAATGAGTATAACCCGAAACAGCACCTCCATATAATTTAATTTATCTCCTTGGCATTATGACATGCGACAAAATGCCCCGCTTCCAACTCTCTCAAAATCGGAACCTCACATAAACACAATTCAGTTTTGTACTCACATCTGGGTGCAAAATTACACCCTCTCATCACATCAGTTAAAGCTGCTTCCTGCACAGACTTAAACTTTCTTTTTTTAACTGCATTTTTAGGATCCGGCAGAGGTATTGAGGAGAGCAGCAGCTTAGTATACGGATGCAGCGGATTTTTAAACAACTCCCTGCTTTTTGCCTTCTCAACTATACGTCCCAGATACATTACACCTATCCTTGTACTTATATATCTGACCATAGAAAGATCATGTGCCGTAAAAAGATATGTAAGACCCAGCTCTTCCTGAAGATCCTGCAATAAATTCACAACCTGTGCCTGTATTGAGACATCAAGTGCGGCTATAGGCTCATCACACATGATAAACTCCGGATTTACGGCAAGTGCTCTTGCAATACCTATCCTTTGACGCTGTCCTCCTGAAAATTCATAGGGAAATTTATGTACATCATCACTACCAAGTCCGACTTTTTCAAGTATATCCTTTATTTTATTGCTCCACTGCCCGCTGTCCATACCTATGCGACGCAGCGGCTCCTCAAGTATCTCCCCTACATTCCAAAACGGATCAAGTGCCATATAAGGATCCTGAAATATAATCTGGAACCGGTTCTCAAGCATCTTAAGCTGTGAAGCCTTTATATGCGTTATGTCCTCACCTTTATAAAATATACTGCCTCCGGTAGGCTCATACATTCTTATAAGAGTTCTGCCGAGAGTAGATTTTCCGCAGCCCGACTCACCTACAAGTCCGAAAGTTTCACCTTTATATATTTCAAGACTTATATCATCAACAGCCTTTATAAAGTTATTTTTTAATCCGAAAAATCCACGGGGCTGAAAATATTTTTTTAATCCCTGTGCTAAAATCAGAATCTCATTTTCCATACTTTTCTCCTGCAAAGGCTGCTTTTAAATCCTCCTCTTTTAAAAAACACATTGATGTATGAGTACTGCTGTATTTTTTTATATCAGGTATTTGCTTAAAGCAAATATCCATCGTATAGCTGCATCTGTCAGCAAACGGACAACCTGCCGGAGGATTTGTAAGTGAAGGCGGAAAGCCCTCTATTGATTTAAGTCTGCTGCCGTCAGCCATCTCAATTGACGGTATTGCCTTTAAAAGTGCCATAGTATACGGATGCATCGGAGTATAAAATATCTCATCTACAGTCCCCTCCTCCATTACAAGTCCGCCGTACATTACTACAACCCTCATGCATGTCTGTGCAACAACACCCAGATCATGTGTTATAAGTATAACTGAAGTCCCGTATTCGCCGACTATATCGCCGATTAAATCAAGTATCTGTGCCTGTATTGTAACATCAAGTGCAGTAGTAGGCTCATCCGCTATAAGCAGTTTAGGACTGCACGCCAGAGCCATACCAATCAAAACTCTCTGTCTCATACCTCCTGAAAGCTCATGAGGATACTGTTTTATACATCTTTGAGGATAGGGGATACCGACCTTTTCAAGCATCTTTAAAGCCTCCGCCTGTGCCTGCTTTCTTCCTGTACCCCGATTTCTTACTATAACCTCTTCAATCTGTCTTCCTATAGTAATTACAGGATCAAGTGAGGTCATGGGATCCTGAAATATCATTGCAATATCCCTGCCCCTTATCTTCCTATACTCTCTTTCACTGAGATTTAAAAGATTTTTCCCACCACTCATAATCAGGTCGGCATCTATATATGCGTTTTCAGGCAGCAGCTTTGTAAATGCCTTTACCGCCACTGATTTTCCGCTGCCTGACTCACCTACAATCCCGACTATCTCTCCCCTGCCTACTTCAATGTTTATACCCCGGACTGCCTGCACCAGCTTTCCCCTGCTTTTAAAAGAAACCTTAAGACTCTTAACCTCAAGAATTTTATCAGACATCCTCTTCTCCTGAAATTACCCTAGGTTCGGCAAATACTCTCACAACCTCACCAAGTTTATTAAATGAAAATACCGTAAGTATTATAAATACTCCGGGGATTATTGCCATATATGGCGCTTTTTGTAAAAATTTCTGTGAACTTTGCAAAAGACTGCCCCAGCTTGACATAGGTGCAGCCACACCTTTGCCTAAAAAACTTAAGGCGCTTTCAACCATTATAGCAGAAGCTATAGAAGCTGTTGAGGCGGTTATAACGGTAGGAAAAACGGCAGGAAGTATATGTGTAAACATAATCCTCCACGGATTTACACCTATAAATACGGCATATTTTATATAATCCCTCTCCTTAACCGAAAGCACCTCGGAACGTATAAGCCTTGCAATTTCCATCCAGCCCAAAACCCCTATAACCAGTATAAGTGAAATCAATCCCTTTTTAAAAACCATGCTTATAACCATAACCATTATTATCCAGGGAATTGATGACAGTACATCCACAAAACGCATTAAAACAGTATCAATTATACCTCCGAAATATCCTGATGCCATCCCTGCACCGACACCTATAAATATTGACGTAAACATTGCCAATATACCTACAAGAAGTGATACTCTCCCGCCATATAAAACTCTCATAAAATAATCCCTCCCCATATCATCCGTTCCAAACCAGTGCAAAGATGAGGGAGGTTTCAGCTTCCCCGTTACATCTATCGCATTGGGATCATTGGGAGAAAACACTACAAATATACTTATAAGAAGTATTACCGATATATATACAAGTGAAAATATCGCCTGTTTATTATTTTTAAATTCCCATATAAGATTTTCAATCCTTCTGCCCGGCTTTGCCTTGACTTTGGTATTTGAGCTGTTCATTTTTAAAATCCTCTTTAATTAAAGCTGAATCGGGATCTTATTTCTAAAGCCCCGATTTTATTTTTATCCCGGTTCCTTTATTCTCGGATCAACTATGCAATATAATATATCCGACAAAAGATTCCCGATTATAACAAGACTTCCTGAAAGCACCAGTATATCCATAACTATGGGATAGTCAAGTGCATCAACCGATTTTAAAAAATACTGTCCTATGCCCGGCCATGAAAATATACTTTCAGTTATAACGGCTCCGGTTACAAGCATAGGCAGTGCCATGCCCAGCTTTGTAACAAGCGGCAGCAGAACATTTCTTGCAACATGTTTAAATAAAATCTCATACTTTGATGCACCAAATGCCCTCTGTACAATCACATAATCCTCCTTAAGCTGACTTATCGCCAGAGCTCTGACATATCTTGTAAGATCAGGTAGAAATGATATCACAAGAACCGTATAGGGCATTATAAAATGTCGTATATAATCCGTAAATGAATTTTCCTTCCCTATGGTATGCATACCTATAAACGGCAGGAGTTTTAATTTATAGCCAAGTATGTACATCATTATCATCGCAAACCAGAAAGTCGGGACTGCAAGCCCTACCGAACACATACCGTCTATAAGCTTATCCTGCCATCTATTTCTGCAGCTTCCGGCAATAAGACCAAGTATTATTGCAAGTGTATAGGCTGTTAAATAGGACGGGAGTATAAGCTTTATTGTAGCCGGGATACGCACCATTAAATCATATTTTATCTTTGTATGAGACAGGAGGGAGTAACCGAACTCCCCCCTGCATATATTTTTAAGCCACCTTATATACTGAACCGGCACGGGATCATTTAAACCGTACTCCTGTCTTATAGCATCTATTTCTACCTGTGTCATGTCAGGAGTAGTAAGTGCATCTATCGCATCATAAGGTGCCAGATTTATTAATGCAAAACATATAATAGTAATTAAAAGCATTAGAGGCACTGCCTGGAGTATGCGTTTTACTATATATCTTAACATTACCTACCTCATTTTATTTTAAGTTATACATATTCTAAATGTTTATACTTATGTTTATTTAAATATTTATTTAAACTTAAGCTTTGACAAATCTCCAAAAGTATAGATAGGCACAAGCTTTGCCTCATCCACTCCGTCAAGCCTCTTTGAAGTTACAAGAGTCCTTAGGTTGGTTCCAAGCGGATAGTATATAGCTTCTTCAGATACAAGTTTCTGTACCTTGTCATAGATCTCTTTGCGCTTACTTTCATCAAGTGTTGCATTGCCCTCTTCAAACAGCCTGTCTATTTCTTCATTATGGAAATTAAGTCTGTTATCTTTTTTTGATGAAAATAACATAGCAAATGTATCAGGATCGCTTCCCATAACATAACCGCCTATAAACATATCATAATCAGTAACCGTATTGTCATTAGTCAGCTTCATATAAGCCGGAGTATTTACACCGCTAAGCTCAACCTGTATACCCGCCTCCTTAAGCTCCGACTGTATTGTAAGTGCCATCCTTTCATGCATGCTGTCTTCGGATATATAGCAAAGTTTTAAGTTTTTAGCTCCGTTTTTAGTCAGCTCCTTTGCCTTTTCAACATCATGCTCCCATTTCTGTACTTTATCGGTATAGTATTTGTTATCAAAAGGCAGAAATGAATATCCAAGCTCGTAAAATTTCCTGTCGGTATACGCCGCAAGCAGAATTTCATCTCTGTCAAGAGCATAAAGCACCCCCTCACGGTATTTTTTATCCTTCATTTTTTCACTTGCCGAATTAAGCCTTATATACGGTACTCTGCCCTCACTGTAATTATGAATTTCAAAGGCTTCATTATCAATATACGGTTCAAGAAGGTCAGGCGGCACTATCATGGCATCCGCCTCACCTGCCTGCATCGTAAGATTTGCAGTATCCGACTGCTCTATATTTCTGTATATAATAGTATCAATTGCAGCCTCTCCCTTTACATAATAAGGATTCTTTTTAAATTTAATATATTCACCTGTTTTATACTCTTCAAATACATAAGGTCCTGCACCCACAGGCTTTTCTTCAATCAAATTTACATCAAATGATGCTCTGCCTTCAAATATATGCTTAGGAAGTATACTTACCTCATCAGAAAGCATCTCCGCCGCACTGGCACTTACCGCCGGCAGCTTAAATATAACAGTTGTATCATCTTGTTTTTCCACCTTGATAGGTTTATCCCCTACATAAAGATTTTGTGTACTTTCATTGATTTTCTCATATGTAAACACTATATCATCAGCTGTAAGAGGCTGCCCGTCGCTCCATTTAAGACCGTCTTTAAGCTTCATAGTATAGCTTAATCCGTCCTCAGAAGCTTCCATACTCTGTGCAAGTATATAATCATAAGTTCCGTCAGAATATATATGATATGCCGGTGCGTAAACTGCATGTGCAAGCATAAGACCCCACCTGTCGTCTGCGGTCATAGGGTTAAAACTGTTCCCCGTATCACCCTGTACTATATAGGTAAATACGGACTCTCCGCCTGATGCCGCCCCGTTTTTGCCGCTGTCGGATGCCTCTTCGCCTTTTGCACTGCCGTTTTGCAGACTTTCCTTAGATGTGCCTGAGCCGGTATTTCCCCCACCCGAACATGCAGCTGTAAGAGCTGCGGCGACTGCAAAAATTGACAGGACTTTTATAAGTCTTTTTTTCATAATCTTCTCCTTAAAATTAAATAATCGTCTTTAAAGTTTTAATATTTGTTAATAACATACTAAAAACTTCGTATTTTAACATTATAAGTTAAAAAGTGGAATATTGCAAGACGGCAGTACCGTCCGTCTCAATTATTATGCTGCTTGTATAAAAACATCTCAGTGCATCCATCATATATTTAAGATCCTTTGCACCTGCACTTTCATAGGGGGAATGCATTGCAAGCTGGGCAAGCCCTATATCAACTGACGGCAGCGACACATGAGAACCTGATATATTTCCGAGTGTAGAGCCCCCGGGAAGTCTTGAATTATTAAAATAGTTCTGTGATAATGCTCCCGCTTTTTTACATATTTTTTCAAATACCGCTGCAGTAAATGCATCCGTTGTATAGCGTGTACTGTGTTTAATAACTACACCGCCGTTTAATATACATATATTTGTAGGATCCGATCTGTCAGGGTAATTAGGATGATAGGCATGTGCATTATCTGCAGAAATCATAAAACTTCCCTGTATTGCCATAATCCTTTCTTCATCATTTTTTCCTGAAGCAAAACATATACGGCTTATGCAGTCATATAAAAATGTCGAATCGGCACCCTGCCTTGTAAGACTGCCTATCTCCTCATTATCAAACACTGTTAATACTGTGCAATTATCTTTATTTTCAGATTCCAGAAATGCGCAAAGACAGGTATATACACACTCAAGGTCATCAAGTTTAGGTGCCGCTATAAATTCACTCTCTGCACCGAATATACAGCCTCTCATACGGTTATACATATATAAATTATATGAGATTATATCTTCTTTTTTTACACCTGCGCTTTCTGCCGCAAGTTTCAATAAATCGGCTTCACTTCCTCCGAATAAAGGCAATGTATCCTTTTGAGGATTTAATTCAATCCCTTTATTTACATCACGGTTCATATGTATGGCAAGACTCGGTATTACAAGCAGATCTTTTTTTATGTCTGCAAGCACTGTTTTAACACCCTTTTTTGTATCTATAACAAGCTTTCCGGCAACAGAAAGGGGTCTGTCAAACCAGAGCCCAAGCTGCATACCTCCATATACTTCAGTATTCAGACTTGTATAGCCTTCTTTTAATCTTATCTCAGGCGAAGTTTTTATCTTAAAATTTGGCGAATCTCCATGAGGTGAAGATATTGAAAATGATTTAAATTTTCTTCCCGGAAATTTAAAGGCAAATATAGATGTCATATTTCTTGTAGTAAAATATTTTCCTCCGGCTTCAAGTTCCCACTTTTTTGTTTCGTCAATCTCCTTAAACCCCTGTTTAAGCAGCCTTTCCTTTACTGTATAAACGGTATGTGCTGCACTTGGACAACTTTCTATAAAATCAAAAAAATCATTAATCACGGTAATTTTTCTCCTTATTATTTTATTTTTATTTTTTGTTTTTTATATTAATAATCATTTTTATTACGCTGGCTTAAAATGCTTTTCAACTATCCTGCTTAAACTGTTCTGCCTCTTTAAAAAACTTTTTTTCAACAAAGAACTTTATATTCTCTGCAAATACATCACGCCCTGCATTTTCAGCTTCATCAAGATAAATTCTTGCACAATATAATATAAAATTTGACATAAGCAAAGTAAAAATTTTTAAATCAAGCTGCAGAAAAAGACCGCTCATTTCAGCATCTAAAACCTGTTTTTCAAGTACACGCATAAAACCTTTCTGAAGATGCAAAAAAAGTATGCCGTCTTTATTTATCTCAAATATCTTTTTATATTGAGCTTTATTCAAATCTATCTTTTCAATTAATATATTAATGAAATCTGCCGTTGTCTGCGGACTGTAAAAAAATACAGTATCGGATTTGACACGGTTTTCCTCAATAAATATATCTATTGAATGATTAAGCAGGTCAAACTTATCTTCAAAATATCTGTAAAATGTGGAACGTGGTATCATAGCTTCCTTACAGAGCCTTGTAAGAGTGATTTTTTCAAAAGGTATATTTCCAAGCAGTCTAAAAAGTGCCGTTCTTAAAAGAGCTGATGTCCTTAGAGCCGCTATACCTGTTTTACGATTAATATAAACACCTTTATCACTGTCCGTTTTAACGGTTTCGGCATCCATTTTACCATCAGATGCTTTAATACAGCCTTTCTTATATAATTTATCTTGCATATTTTTCAATTAATCAATTCCTTTTAAAAACTTATTTTATTACTTTTATTTTAGTACACTTTTAAAAATATGTCTCATATGGCACATTTTAAAAATTCTAATTCTTGAATATTTTTGCATAATAATAAATAATAGTCAAGACCTGAGGCAACCGCTTTAGAGAAACACTGATTATATGTTATATGAGGATTGATTTTATGGATAATACAAAAAATAACGCTGCAGATACATTTATGATGAAGCTTGCCTCATTTATAGTTAATAAAAGGGCTGCTTTTTTAGTTTTTTTTACAATTGCATGTATATACTGCATTACCTGTATTTCAAAAGTAGAGATTATAAACGAACTTACAGAGTATCTGCCTGAGAGTGCACAGACAAAACAGGGCATTGATATTATGGACAGTGAATTTACTACACTTGGCAGTGCAAAAATACTTGTAGCCAATATCACATATGAAAAAGCTTTATTGCTCTCTAAAGAAATCAAAAATATAGACGGCATCTCATCCGTTAAATTTTATGACAGAGACGATAAGGACTATGATAAAAAGGAAATAAGTGATTATTACAAAGAGGCATCGGCACTTTTTACACTGACATTTGATGAAGCTGAGGATACTCCGCTTTCCCAAAAAGCGATAGCCTCTGTCAGAAAACTTCTATCAGACTATGATGCATATGTCTACACAACAGTTGACAAAGATGATGCTGCAAGTTTAAAAAATGACATGAAGCTTATATTGGTACTTGTAGCATTTATTATACTGATGGTACTTTTATTTACTTCAAATACCTATATGGAGATACTTATATTTCTTATAGTATTTGTAGTATCTGCAATACTTAATATAGGTACAAATTTTATATTTAAAAATGTATCATTTGTAACCAATGCAGTTGCAACCGTACTTCAGCTTGCCATGTCAATAGATTATGCAATTATCTATTTCCACAGATTTACCGAAGAAAGGCAGCACCTTGACAGCACACATGCAGCCAAGCTGGCACTTAGCAAAGCTATAATTGAAATATCGTCAAGCAGCCTTACAACTATATCAGGTATGCTTGCACTTATGCTTATGCAGTTTCGCATAGGCATGGACATGGGGCGTGTACTTACAAAAGCAATAGTTCTCAGTATGCTTACCGTCTTTTTACTTATGCCTGCACTTATAATACTGTTTTCAAAAGCAATAGATAAAACACGACATAAAAGCTTTGTACCGTCAATCAAACTATGGGGAAAGCTTGTAGTAAATACAAGATTTATAGTGCTTCCGATATTTGCGGCAGCACTTATAGGAGGATATATATTTTCATCAAGAGTTTCATATATATATGATGTTAATTCAATTAAATCCGAGAAAAAAACTGAATATATAAAATCAAAGGAACGCATAGACAAAACCTTTAAAAATTCCAATATAATGGCAGTAATAGTACCTAAAGAAGACTATTCAAAGGAAGCACAGCTTATAAAATCCCTCGAGGAAAATATACCCGAGATAGAATCCGTTACAGGTATGTCAAATATAAAGGTTGGAGCCAATGAGGAATATACTCTTGTTGACAGCCTTAATCCTCGTGAATTTGCTGAAATCGCAGATATGGATTTAGATCAAATGAAACTTTTATTTAAGTTTTATGTTGCTGAAAACGGTCAATACGGAGCACTGCTTAAAAATATAGATGACTACCGAATACCTATAATCTCCCTTATAGATTTTATACATGAACAGAAAGAAAAACGTGCATTTGAACTTAGTGATGATATCTCAAAAGATATAGATAAAATATATAATGATGTAAGTGATGCAAGAAAACAGCTTGAGGGAGAAAAATATTCAAGGATTATATTCCTGCTTAATACGCCTGTTGAGGGCACTGAAAGCTTCGCCTCTGCCGACCGTGTTAAAGAGACAGTTTCAAAATATTATAATGAAAGCTATGTTGTAGGCGATGTTACAAGTAATGAGGAATTAAGCACTTCATTTAAAACTGACAATGTTAAAATAAGTATACTTACAGCACTTTTTGTCGGTATGGTACTTTTATTTACATTCCAGTCAGCAGGACTTCCGTTCATGCTTATACTTACAATACAGGGAAGTATATGGATAAATTTCTCTATCCCCTACCTTTCAGGCTCAAACCTGTTTTTCTTAAGCTATCTTATAGTAAGTGCCATACAGATGGGTGCCACCATAGATTATGCCATAGTTATAACAGGGCGTTACCTTGAACTTAGGAAAACCATGCCCGATAAAAAAGAGGCTGCCATAGAAGCGCTTAATCAGGGATTTCCTACTATAATAACATCAGGAACCATTATGGTGTGTTCCGGATTTTTAATAGGGAAGATAACCTCAAATGCCACAATAGCTTCTCTTGGAAAGACCCTCGGCATGGGAGCTATGATTTCAATAATACTTGTAATGAGTGTACTTCCTCAAATACTTATAGTATTTGATAAACTTATAGATCTCTCCCATTTTGTGAAAGGAGGAAAAACAGATGAAGATTTTGAAACTCAGGAATAAATATACAGATTTTATTTTTAAAAAATCCTCTAAGACTCAATATGATATTTTAGACGGCTCTAAGAATTTCATGATAAAAAAACGTATAGCAATCAGAAAAATCGCTTCAATACTTACAGCAGCGGCAATTATATTTAAAACAGCCTTTTTACCGGTTTTATCATATGCAGCCGCTGACTTTAAGACGGATACTTCTGTAAACCTAAAGCCTTTTAGTATCATACATGGTGTATATGCCGGTACCTTTCGCAATAACTTATCAGTATATAATACTTATGCGGATATAAATTTAATGACTGATGAGGCAGGTACAATACATATAAAAAACGAAGATGAATTTTTACTGTTTGCATCATTATGCAGCAGTGATGAATTTTCCGAAGGGCGACAATTTGCGCTTGAAGCGGATCTTGATTTTACACAAATCAGCTTTAAATCAGTACCTGTATTTGCAGGAAATTTTGAGGGAAACAGCCATACCATAAAAGGTATATTCATGCAGATATCAGGTGAATCAAACGGAGTATTCAGGTATAATGAAGTTTCGGGGATTATAAAAAACCTGAATATAGGAGGCGATTTATCACTTGATTCAGCACCTGATACTAAAAAAAGCGGCGGACTATGCGGTATAAATAAAGGACGCATAGAGAGCTGTACTTTCAGCGGAAGTATATCATCACTTGAGGATGTAGGCGGAATATGTGGTATAAACGAAACAGGGGCGGTTATAGAAGCCTGCATAAATTACTCAGCCGTAAACGGCAATAAACGTATAGGCGGCATATGCGGATATAATAACGGCAATATAATCTCCTCACTAAATAAAGGAAATATAAATACTTCAGACCGGGATATGGCTGAAGATGATAAAAATTTTAATCCGGAGAATATAAAAGAAGCCGCAGATATAGAAAAAATCCAGGACGGCGGGGGCATAGCAGGCTATTCAGGCGGAAATATAATTTCATGTATAAATGAAGGAAATGTAGGATACAGACATAAAGGCTATAATGTAGGCGGTATAGCAGGCAGACATTCAGGTATAATCACAGAATGTATAAACAGGGGTAATATCACAGGCCGCAAGGATACCGGAGGCATAACAGGTCAGTTTGAACCCTATCTTAATATAGTTTATAACCGTGATACATTTGACAATGTCGAAGATGAACTTGATGAGATCTCAAGGCTTGAGCGTTCATTGTCGGAAAATATAGAAAGCACTGCCGATAACTCGGCACAGCATATGGACAATGCAAGAGATATAATTAATAATATTAAAACATCAGGGCGTTCAAATAAAACCGAATTAAAAAACGATAGAGATTCATTCAGACAAGGCCTGAATCAAAAGCTGGATTTAGTAGATTCACTTGCCGATACCATTGATTCAGATATCGAAAATTCGCCTATGAGAGATAGCTTTTATCCTATAAGAGATGATATAAATGATTTAAAATCAAATATAGATAAATTAAAATCAGGGGAATGGGATAATGAAAATAATAATATAATAAGCAGAATTATAAATCTTAAAAAGCTCATAGAAAATATAAACCAGACAGCCGATAACCTTTCAGATGATACCAACAGGCTTTTAAATGAAGGTGTTGATAATACATTAAATAATGTTGATACGCTTAAGGAAAATATAAGAAAACTCTATGAAGAGTTTAAGGGTATAAGTGATCTGTCCTCTGCTTATATAAATAAGCTTAATGATACCCTTGATAATGCCGACAAAGATATATCAGCCGATGTTGACAGACTTTCATCCGAGCTTGACTCTTTATCAAAAGATGTAAAATCAAAAAAAGAAAATATAAGATCTGATAAAAGAAATATTGAAAACAGTATTGACAATATACAAGACAGTATAAAGAATGAAAAAGAAAATACACGCTCAGAGCCTGATAGTAAAAAAGATAACAATCTTTTGCTCTTTAGTGATGCATCTGATGATTTGTCCTCCTATGAGGGAAATGGCATGATTAAAGGCTGTGAAAATACGGGAAATATAATTTCAGACTACCAGGGAGGGGGCATAACAGGAAATATAGGAATAGATATAGCAGCAGACCCTGAATATGATATAGATACACAGGGCAGCAAAAGCTTTAATATAACAAGAAATGCATATGCAGTACTGAGTCTGTGTAAAAATCTCGGCAATATAAAAGTGAAAAATGACTATGCAGGCGGCATAGTAGGAAAAGCAGGTATAGGTTTAATTAAAGACTCACAAAACTACGGCGATGTGGCATCTGCTGACGGAAGCTATGCAGGCGGTATAGCCGGAAGCAGCCAAGGCTCTATAAGCGCAAGCTGGAGCATGGGAGAAGTCGATGCAAAAAGCTATATAGGAGGTATAGCAGGTTTGGGAAATACTTTAAAGGATAATTATGCCATGGCGTTTATAAAAAATACCGACTCTGAATTTACAGGCAGTATAGCCGGCTATATAAAAGAAGATGCAGACATGTCAGGCAATATATATGTTAATTCAGGCATAGGTGCCGTTGATAGAATTACAAGAAAAAAACAGGCAAGAGGGATTGACTATTATAGCTTTATATCCGGGGAAAATGTACCTGAAAATTTCAAGCACCTTAAAGTTGTATTTGAAACCGATGATATAATGCTTAAAACACTGGAATTAGATTACGGAAATTCAGTAGATATATCAGCCTATCCTGAGGTACCTGAAAAAGACGGTTACTATTATATGTGGGAATATGCAGACCTTTCAAATATAACACAGAATAAAAGAGTAAAAGCATACTATCTGCCATGGAAAACAACCATAGCGTCCTCAGATGACGAAAGACCGCTGCTTCTTGCAGAAGGTAATTTTCTGCCTGAAGCAAGACTTGTAATAAATAACGGTATTAATAATGACAGTATTTCCGAAAAAAATAAAACAAAGATAGCAACACCTGAAGGTTTTAAGCTGAAAGCTGTCTATTCACTTAATATAGAAAACGCTCCTACAAACGCCAATTATATATATCACCTTTATGTTAAAGGAGCTGATGCCGGGTATAGAATAGGAATCATAAATACTGACAGCAAAAAATATACGGTTTCACTGCTTGAAAGCAGCACTGACGGCAATTATATATTATTTAATGCAGGTGCAGATGCACAAATTGCGGTTTTAAAAAAGGATTATGTAAAACCGGCAGCACTTATTTTTGCTTTAGTTTTAATAGCAGCCGGTACAGCCGCATATATTATAATTAAAAAAAAGGCTTAATTAAAAGGAAAGTTAATTAAATTTTATGCTCCCCGACATGTTCAAACACCGGGGAGCATAATTTAGTCTGTCTTAAATTAAATTATAAAATCAAGTTATATAATTGATTTATATAAATTAAATTATCTAATTAAGTTCTTCCATTATCTCCTCTGCCTTAAAGTCTTCATTTATTACTCCGCTTTCCTTCATCCACTTAATGGCACTTTCCCATTCATCTTTATTCTGTGAAAGAAATTTTGCCTTATCCGTTTCCATCATAGGAAGAAGTACATTTAGACTTTTATCCTCAACAGATTTTGAAAGCGGGAAATTTTCATCATTTTGGTTATCTATTATAAGGTTAACAGCTTCATCAGGATTATTTTTTACATCTTCAAAACCTTTTTTACAGGCTCTTATAAAACGTGTATATTTATCTTTATTTTTTTGAAGATTATTTTCGCTTGTTACCATTATAAGACCGTAAAATTCAGGCACTCCGAATTCTGAAGGCTTTATGTAACCTACATCAAAACCGTTGTCTTCAAGCTGCGGGATTTCATGGTTGAGCACACATCCATAGGTTGCATCGACCTGTTTTGTAGTCATGGAACTCATAAGATCAAAACCGACATCAACCATTTCCACATCATTCATTGTAAGGTTGGCAGATTTTAATATTTGTTTCATAATGGCATCAGTTGAACCTGTGCTTGAATATCCTATGGTTTTTCCTTTAAAATCCGCAGGTGATTTTATACCCGTTTCGTTTAAATATGTTATAACAGCATTCGGTTTTTGAAGCACCGCACCTATAACCTTTACAGGTATATTTTCATTAGCCTTTGCTATTATAGCATCTTCCTGATAATAAAGCCCTATATCCGCCTTTCCTGCAGCAGTCATTGTAATTGGATCCGAGGCATTTGACGGGAATATAATATTAATCTTAAGCCCCTCATCGGCAAAATATCCCTTACTCTGAGCTTCATACAAAAATGCATGTACTGCATTCGGATACCAGTCAAGTACTATATCGATATTCTCCTCTTTATCCTTAGATTTATCCTGTGAATTTACGCCGCTTTTTTCCGGGTCTGCATTTGAATTTGAACCCTTTTCCGAGTCCGAGATACTTCCCTGCGAAGATGCGGCACCTGAATTTTCACCGCAACCCGAAAGCAAAAATACCAAGAGCGACATAGCGCTTACGGTAAGTATAAAACCTGTATATGCCTTTATAGTTTTTGCAAAATTTTTAATCATATTACTTTACTCCTTTAATAGTTAGTCTTTATATACGCATTATTATGCGAATTTTTATTTTTTAATTTTCTCCTCTCCAGCGCACCGCTTTTTTTTCTATTAAAGCCGCTATGCCTGCCATAATCATAGCCATTGCTGACAGAATAACTATGGGAGCAAATACACCGGCACCGTCAAGCTGAGTCATCATACGTCTTGAAAAATATCCCAGACCGCTTTTTGCACCAAGCCACTCCCCTATGGCGGCACCTATTACACTCATAGGTATTGCCATCTTTATAGCAGAAAAAAAGTATGGAAGTGCACATGGTATTTTAATTTTTAAAAAAATATCCATCTTCCCGGCACCATAAGTTTTAAGAAGCTCCGACATGCCTGTATTTGCCGAACGAAATCCGTCATATACAGTTATTGCAATAGGGAAGAATGTTATAAGCACAGTTACAAGTACCTTGCTCCATATACCGTATCCGAACCACAATACAAAAAGAGGTGCTATCGCAGTTGTAGGTATGGTCTGTGATATAACTACTATCGGATAAAACATATTTTTGATTATACTGCTTAAATCCATTGAAATTGCAAGTGCAAGCCCTAAAACAAGGGATATGGCAAGACCTATAAGCGTAACCTTAAGTGTCGCCGGAAAATGCACTTTAAAGAGCGGTGCCCTAAGCTCCCAGATTTTTTTTAAAATCTGGACGGGGGAAGGTATTATATAAGCGGCATTAAGGTTCATAGCCGCCGCCTGCCACAGCATAAGCAGCACCAGTATAAATACTGCCGGCAGCAGTGAGGCACTTATATTATTTTTTATTTTAACTCTCATATACTATACCTTCTGCTGCCTCCTTAAAATATTTATAAGTTCATTTTTAAGTTCTATTATTTCAGGCTTGTCAAGTATTTGCCTGCTTCTTGGACGTCCTGACGGCAAAATTATCTCTTTAAGACTTTTTATAGGAGTTTCTTCAACTACAAATATGCCAGAGGACAGAAAAAGTGCTTCATCTACATCATGTGTTATAAACAGTATTGTTTTATGATGTTTTTCCCACTGTTCTAAAAGCCACTCCTGCATTGAAATTCTTGTAAGAAAATCAAGTGCCGAAAAAGGCTCATCAAGCAGCAAAAGTTCATTGCCTGTAAGCATGGTCCTTGCAAATGCCGCCCTCTGTCTCATACCGCCTGAAAGCTCATCAGGCATTTTGTTATAACAATCCTCCAATCCCACATCCTTTAGAGCTTTACATGCAAGCTCCCGCCTTTTTGTTTTAGAGCAGTTTTTTAACGCTTTATTCACTTCAAGAGGAAGCATAACATTGTCTCCTACACTCCTCCACGGAAAAAGCATATCCTTTTGAGGCATATAACCGCATCTCATCTTTAATGTCGAGGCATCTTTACCGTCTATAAATATCGCCCCCTTCTGCGGCCTTAAAAGTCCGTTTATAAGCCTAAACACAGTGCTTTTTCCACATCCGCTAACTCCAAGTATGCAGTTGAAAGAGCCTCGTTTTACTGAAAATGAAAGTCCGTCTGCAGTATCATATTCATCACCCGGGTATCTGTAAGATATATCCCTAAGTTCAAGCATTGTCAGGCTCTCCCTCCCATGCCATATTCCAAAATTCAAGTTCATATTTACTGCAGTTTACAAATATAGTTTCAAGTCTTTTATACTCAGCTTCACTTATATTTTCAGTCAGCCTGTTCATCAGATTCATTAGCATAATATTATTTGACTGAAACACTTCGCCTGCATAGCCGTCTATCCATTGTCCGAAAAATTCATGTTCAGTATTTTTTTTGTCGTCGGCAAGATACTTTCCTATCTTTGCATAGCTCCATGAGCATGCAAGTATAGCTGCCGTTATATCGGCAATACCGCCTCTTTCACTCTCTGCAAGCATATAGCTTGTATATGATATATTGTTAAGTGCCGGTTTAACATTTAATATATCCCTTTCGCTTATTCCTATTCGTGCCATATAGGATTTATGTATTTCCATTTCTTCATTCAGTATATCATCTATACTTTTTGAAAATATCCTAAGAATTTCATGATCATGTGCCTTTGTAACACCAAATGCAAAAACTTTTGCATATTCAAAAAGGTAGAGATAGTCCTGAAGCATGAAATACCTGAATTTAGATATCTCAAGACTTCCATCTCCCATTCCCTTTATAAAAGGGTGTGAATAATACTGCTCCCATATATGGCATGCCGCATTATAAAATCTGTCAGTTGTATTCATAAAAATCCCCTCCTTCCACTTCTTTAAATTTAATTAGATATAAAAAAACCGGACATACCTAGGGGTTACTCGGCATATCCGGAATTAGCTTACAAATCCCTACGTTGGCATTACCCAAATCAGGTTATAAAGGTCGAAGTTTGATTACTCCCTCTCAGCCTGCTTTACAAGCTCCCTTATAGAATGATTTAATGTTCTTTTATTTATTCTTTTTATTTATGCAATTATTTTAACATATCTGTTTTGACATGTCAATTTTTTATACATCTTGTTGTGCATTTGGCAGAATAAAATTTATTTTTATAAATTCTGCACAGCCAGCTCAAACTGATGCTTTATCTCACCTGCCGAATATAAAGAGCCTGTGGCACATATTATATCATCACTTACTGCTGTGGAAATCATATATCTCACGGCATCTGATATCGCATAAAAAGCGGCAGTCTTTATATCACATATATTTTTTATAATTCCAATCATCTCATCCGCATTACATGCTCTTTCTGACGGAGGAGTTATTACCGCAATTTCACAGGCATAATTCTTTATGTCGTTTATAATTTCATTTATATTTTTATCGGATAAAATTCCAAGTATAAACCTTATCTTTTTTCCCGGAAAATACACCTTAAAGCTTTTTAGTGTTTCTCTAACTCCGGCAGGATTATGTGAACCGTCTATTATAAAGTATGGATCTTTTGATAAAAATTCAAATCTTGCATGCCATCTGACATTTAAAAGACCTTTTTTTATAATATCGTCCGTAATTTTAAATCCTTTTTGTGCCAGTACATTAAGTGCATCTATAGCCAGTGCGGCATTTCCCGGCTGATAAAGACCTAAAAGCTGCAGTTTTATACCCTTTATACCTTTATAATCAAATTCGGTACAGTCAATGCCGGTTTTTAAATTTTCTATCTCATCAGGTCTGCTTATATGCAGCATGCAGCCCCTTTGAGTGCATATATCTTTAAAAAGCTGCATTACCCGGCTATTTCTGCCGTCTATAACGACATCCGTTTTTTCTTTTATAATTCCTGCCTTTTCAGCCGCTATCTCCTCTATGGTATCTCCCAATTCATTGACATGGTCCATATCAATAGTAGTTATAACCTCGGCTTCAGGCATACTTATAACATTTGTCGAGTCAAGCCTGCCGCCAAGCCCGGTCTCAAGAACCACTATATCGCAGCCACTATTATAAAAATACTCAAATGCCGCTGCTGTAAGTATTTCAAACTGGCTTGCCTCCTCACCCATTTTTAAAGCAGCCTCTCTGACTCCTGTTATAAGCTCTGCAAATACATCATCCTCTATATCTGCACCGTCCACATTAAATCTCTCATTTATCTTAACAAGATGCGGAGAAGTATAAAGACCGGTTTTATAACCTGCCTCATAAAGCACCCTTGCTATACATGCAGCTACGGAGCCTTTGCCGTTAGTACCTGCTATATGTACAAACTTAAGCCTGTTTTGAGGGTTTTTCATAATATTAAGCAACTCAAAGGTTCTTGACAGCCCAAGTTTAGAACCTACCTTAGCTACTTCATCAAGCCAGGCCAGTGTCTCAGAATATGTCATCTGATCTCGCCCTTCAATACGATTTTTCTAAATGCGGAATTTGACAGAAGTGCAAATAATACAGAAGCTTCTACAAACGGTACTATACTATATACAATTATCCTTGCAGGCAGTATTGCCATAAGTGTCTTGCCATATAACACTGAAAGCCAGTATGTAGTCCATATCATCTTTGCTATTATATTTACACAAAATGTAAGTGCCGCTATACTTATAAATCCCGGTTTTTTTAATATCCGGCTTCTTGCCAATCCTGCCACAAATCCCATAAACATAGGGGAGAGCATAAGCACAAGATCAAATCCCTGTCCTCGCAGCAAAGCTCCTGCAAAATCGGCAACACCGCCCACTATAAGCCCCGATATAGGACCGAACATAAGCCCTGCCAGCATTATAGGTATATTTCCGAACTCTATCCTTACTGTGGGCATAGGATAAATCACAAAAAATCTTGTAAGAATTATGCTTATAGCCGCAAGCATTGATAAAACGGTAATCTTTTTTACCGTCAAGCCTTCTTCATAAAACATCGTTCTGTCTACAACAGATTTTTTATCTATTGTAATTGCTTCGGCTTTTTTAATTTCATGTGAATTATCCGGATTATTTGATTCTTTAAATTTACCTTCCTCAAACATAAAAAAAAGACCTCCTCATATTTCACGTGCTACATATGGATATGTCGGCTGTCTTTTTAATCCCTTATGCAGCAGCGGGATAGAAAACCAAATCGCACACCATAGTAAAAAGTCGCTACCCGGTGCTTTCGTCCTTTCGACAACTCCCCGTCAAAAGGCACTTTTCGCTTAGTTTTCTGCTCTGCTAATAAATAACTATAAAGTTTTAAATTGCTGCTTATACTGTATATATAGACATACAGCAGGCATACACTCTTCATTATTTAATTGCCGACTAGAATCATATCATACTAATCTTTTCAATGCAAGGTATAAATAAAGTGATATCAGATTTGATATCACTTTTGATATCCGATTTAAACCAAAACTATAGAATAATAAATTTATAAAATCGTACTATTATTGTATGAATTACATTATAGTTATTTTTTTGGCAGTATTTTATTGAATTTTTAAAAATTTTGCTTCCCATCTATATATTTTTTCTCTAAAATTTTGTATAATTTATTATATGATACAAGTGTCAAAAGATAATAAATTTGATGCAAGCTTACTTGCAATAGAATTTATTATCTTTTGACACACAAAAATATGAGTAAGTAACCATTTTTTGTGAAAAAATGAGCGAATTATGAATATTTTTTGTAGGGATTGCGAGAAGCGAAGCTTTAGCAATCCTATATCAATAGGTGTCAAATACTTTTGGCACCTACGCCATTATAGTAGGATCAAGTGATATCCTGATTAACCGGTATGGCAAAAATAAGAGGTATAAATAACGCTCAGTTTATACAGGCTTATATACTAATGATAAATGTATGCTGTATTTAGAAATATTAATCAGATAGCAGTCCTATATAAAATGACCATCTATATGGTTGGTAAAACAAAATATTAAGATGGAGGGAAATTTATGTGCAATAACAAAGTAAAAGATGATTTTACTGAACTTAAGCATATCATTGATGAAACCGGACATGAGGAATCGGCACTTATAAGTATTCTTCATAAAACGCAGGAATATTACGGCTATATACCACGACAGGCACAGGGCTTTATAGCCCATGAGCTTAAAATTCCGGCTTCAAAGGTTTATGGAGTAGTATCGTTTTATTCCTATTTTGTAGAAAAGCCAAAGGGCAAATACCAGATAAGTGTATGTCTCGGAACAGCCTGTTATGTTAAAGGAGCGGCGGATGTCCTTAAAAGGCTTGAAAGTGAACTTGGCATAAAATTCGGTGAAACCACGCCGGATCTTAAATTTTCAATAGCACAGACAAGATGCCTCGGAGACTGCAGCAACGCCCCCGTGCTTATGATAAATGATAAGCTTTACAGTAAAGTATCACCTGATGAAATACCTCTTATACTTGAAAGCTACAAAGAGGAGGTATCATCATGACAAGCAGCTCACTTAAATACAGTAAAGATAATACTGATAAAAGGCTTGATTATAATTCATTAAGGCAGTTAAAGGAAGAAGCCTATAAAAACTTAAAAAAACGTGTACTTAAAGATGATGCCATAGGTATAAATGAGAACGGAACATTTTATCTTAAAGGAGATTATTATGAAAAACAGCTGCGTATCGCCCTCCGAAACTGCGGCATAATAGACCCCGGCAATATAGAAGATTCGATAGCAACAGACGGCTATAAGGCACTTGCGGATCTTCTTGAAAATAATGTAAGCGGTCAGCAGATAGTGGATGACATGACTCGTGCCAACTTAAGAGGCAGGGGCGGTGCTGGCTTTAATGCAGGGCGTAAATGGGCTGAGGCATTATCACATGAAGCTCCGCATAAATATATAGTATGTAATGCCGATGAGGGAGACCCCGGAGCTTTTATGGACAGAAGTATACTTGAACTTGATCCTCACAGCGTACTTGAAGGAATGGCTATTGCCGGATATGCAATAGGTGCAGATAAAGGCTTTATATATGTACGTGCGGAGTATCCTCTTGCCGTAAGAAACTTAAAAATTGCTATAAACCAGGCAATGGAGAAGGGACTTTTAGGTGATAACATACTTGGAAGTAATTTTTCATTTTCAATTGAATTAAGACTCGGTGCCGGTGCCTTTGTATGCGGTGAAGCGACTGCACTTATAGAATCCATAGAGGGGCATAGGGGTATGCCCAGAAATAAAATCTTCAGAACGGCACATAAAGGACTTTTCCAGATGCCCACAGTGCTTAATAATGTTGAAACTCTTGCTAATGTACATATGATAATGCTTAACGGAGTTGATTGGTTCCGCTCAATAGGTACAAAAGACTCTCCCGGCACTAAGGTATTTTCAGTAGTCGGAAAGGTTTTAAATGCAGGTCTTGTTGAGGTTCCTATGGGAACACCGCTAACCTCTATTATATATGATATATCAGGCGGAATTAAAAATAATAAAAAACTTAAAGCGGTACAAACAGGAGGTCCTTCAGGAGGCTGTATACCGGCTTCACTTGTAGAAAGTACAACCGTTGACTTTGAATGCCTTGAAAGCTTAGGCTCTATCATGGGTTCAGGCGGTATGGTTGTAATGGATGAAGACGACTGTATGGTGGATATAGCACGTTTCTTTATGGAATTTACAGTTGAAGAGTCATGTGGCAAATGTACACCATGCCGTGTAGGAAATAAACGTATACTTGAAACCTTAGACAGGATAACACAAGGTCAGGGAAGTGAAAAGGATCTTCCGTATCTCAAGGAGCTTTCCGAAGTCATACGAGACACTTCATTATGCGGACTCGGACAGGCAGCCACAAATCCCGTCCTTTCAACACTGCGTTATTTTGAAAATGAGTATATATCACATGTTAAAAATAAACGCTGTATGGCAAAGGTATGCCGCAACCTCCTTATATACTTTGTAGGCGAAGGCTGTATAGGATGCGGTCTGTGTAAAATCAACTGCCCTGTTAAGTGTATAGAGGGAGAACGTAAAATACGTCATATAATTGATCCCGAAAAATGTATAAAATGCGGAACCTGCATGGAAAAATGCCCTGTACATGCAATCACATTGAGTTAAAAGGAGGTTTATGATGATTGATTTTACAATTAACGGAATAGAGGCATCTGTTGAAGAAGGTACTACAATACTTGATGCCGCAAAAAAATATAATATACACATACCTACGCTCTGCCATCTTAAACTCCATGATCTTAATGTGGAAAATGCATCCGCTTCATGCCGTGTATGTATGGTTGAAGAAGAAGGAAAAAACAAAATGATTGCAGCCTGCTCAACAAGAGTAAAAAAGGGTATGAGGATACGCACTGACAGTATAAGAGCTATAAGAACACGAAGGATGATGATAGAGCTGCTTCTTTCAGATCACCCGAAAGACTGCCTTATATGCCCTAAAAACGGTAAATGCGAACTCCAGAATCTTGCAGCCGATGCAGGTATACGTTCACTCCGATGTGAGGGTGAAAGGAGAGTATGTACAATAGATGATGATTCATTTTCAATCATAAGGGATATGAATAAATGTATATTATGCAAACGCTGTGAAACTATGTGCAATGAAGTTCAGACTGTAGGTGTACTTACAGATGTCGGCAGAGGTTTTCATACAGTGGTAGGAACCGTATTTGACAGACCTATGCACAGTACAACCTGTACTTTTTGCGGACAGTGCATAGCAGTATGCCCGACAGGTGCTCTTACTGAGGTTGATAATACCGCTGATGTCTGGGATGCCATATCCTCGGATAAAACTGTCATAGTACAGACTGCACCGGCGGTAAGAGTGGCACTTGGAGAGGAATTCGGCATGGAACCGGGAACCGTGGTTACAGGAAAAATGGTTACAGCACTTAAGAACATGGGCTTTGATTATGTCTATGATACAAATTTCGCTGCTGATGTTACTATAGTTGAAGAAGCTTCGGAATTTGCCGACAGGTTTAAAAACGGAGGCAGACTGCCTATACTTACAAGTTGCTGTCCGTCATGGATTAAATTTGTAGAACATAATTTTAAAGAGCTTATAGATATACCGTCATCATGCAAATCTCCTCATGAAATGTTCGGCTCTCTTGCTAAAAGCTATCTTGCCGAAAAACTTGGCAAAAAGCCTGAGGATATAGTCGTAGTTTCAGTAATGCCCTGTGTGGCTAAAAAATACGAAGCACAAAGACCTGAGCTTGGAAACTCCGGAAATTCCGATGTTGATATAGTTATATCAACAAGGGAGCTAGCAAGAATGATTGTTGATTCAACACAGGATTTTGTAAATCTTCCTGACAGCAGTTTTGACCGTTTTATGGGGCAATCAACCGGTGCCGGAACTATATTCGGCTCAACCGGCGGCGTGGCTGAAGCAACCTTGCGCACAGCCTATGAATTTCTAACCGGCGAAGAACTTAAAGAGGTTAATTTTACCGCTCTGCGTGGATTTGAAAAAATTAAAGAAACAACCGTCAACATAGGGGGAACTCAAATTAATGTAGCAGTAGCAAGCGGTCTTGGGAATGCAAGAAAGCTTTTAAATGATGTACGGGACGGCATAAAACAGTACCACATAATTGAGATTATGGCATGCCCCGGAGGCTGTATAGACGGAGGAGGACAGCCATATATGCATGGCAACACGGAAATTCTAACAAAACGCATGAATTCAATTTATAATATTGACAATAAAAAGCATATACGTCAGTCTCATAAGAATCCTGAAGTTTTGCAGCTTTATAATGAATATCTCGGTGAATTTTACGGAGAGAAAGCTCATAAACTCTTACATACTCATTTTTATGCCGATCGCAGCGAAATTTAGTATGCTGACAGCATTTACAACATTCAGCAAATAAATTAAAAAGCCCGCAGACATATATAACTATATGCCTGCGGGTTATTTTAACTAACATAAAATACAAAAATTACTTAAGTGTAACCTTTGCTCCTACTTCTTCAAGCTGCTTCTTAAGTCCTTCAGCCTCTTCCTTTGAAACTCCGCTCTTAACCGCCTTAGGTGCACCGTCAACAAGATCCTTCGCTTCCTTAAGTCCAAGACCTGTAGCCTCACGAACAACCTTTATAACCTTAACTTTCTGCTCACCTACTTCAGTAAGTTCAACATCAAATTCGGTCTGCTCCTCAGCTGCGGCAGCCCCTGCTCCTGCACCTGCTGCAGCAACTACAACTCCTGCTGCTGCAGATACTCCGAATTCTTCTTCACAGGCTTTTACAAGCTCATTTAACTCTAAAACAGATAATTCCTTAATTGCCTCGATAAACTCGGCAGTTGTTAATTTTGCCATCTTTCTTCCTCCATATTTATTAGCAATTTAATATTATAATTTAAAATAAATTAATCGGATACTCTTTCTATCTATAAACTCTTTATCCGATTTTACTGTGCTTCCTGCTTCTTTGCAATCTGGTCAAGAACTCTTGCAAAGTTTGAAACAGGAGACTGCATACTTCCTAAAAGTCTTCCAAGAAGTTCTTCTCTTGAAGGTATTTCAGCTATTGCCTTTATACCCTGTGCATCATAAAGCGTTCCCTCTACAATGCCTGATTTTAATTCAAGCTTAGGGGCAGTCTTTGCAAAGTTCTGAAGCACTCTTGCGGGTGCAGTTGCATCGGTTTTTGATACAGCAAGTGCGGTAGGCCCTTCAAGATAAGGATCAAGCACCTCAAACTCAGTACCTTTTGCAGCAAGATGAATCATAGTGTTTTTATATACCTTATAGGTAACACCGGCTTCTCTCAGCTGCTTGCGAAGTCTGGTATCTTCCTCAACCGTAAGCCCACGGTAGTCAACTACAACAGCAGACTGTGAATCCTTGAGAAGCTGCTCAATTTCCTGAACCACCGGCTGCTTTAACTCAACTTTTGCCATATTGTCCTCCTTTACATATATAGTTTTCAGTATCAACCAACATATATGGAAGCTTATACAAAAAGCTCCTCTGCCTTTAAAGCATAAGGAGCATAATATCATTGCAGCGATTATACTTCCTCGGCAGGCGGTCTTTACACTTATGCCCCGTGAGGCACCTGCTGTCTTAGGCAGTCAATACCTTTATTTATAACTGTTTTATTTTACAGTTATTTTTAATTTAATTTACATGGCTTTTTATGCCATAAGTTTTGCAGTGTTTAATTTAATACCGGGACCCATAGTTGAAGTGATTGTTACACTCTTAAGATAAGCTCCCTTTACTGCACTCGGCTTAGCCTTTATTATAGCATCAATTACAGCTCTGAAATTTTCCTTAAGCTGTTCCTGCTCAAAAGATGCCTTTCCAAGCGGTACATGTACTATATTTGTCTTATCAAGGCGGTACTCAACCTTACCTGCTTTAATATCTTCAATAGCCTTTGCAACATCCATAGTTACAGTTCCTGCTTTAGGGTTCGGCATAAGTCCCTTAGGTCCAAGTATTTTTCCAAGACGACCTACAACACCCATCATATCGGGAGTTGCAACTACAACATCAAAATCAAGCCAACCCTCATTCTGTATCTTAGGCACAAGCTCATCACCGCCTACAAAATCAGCACCTGCCGCATTAGCTTCATCAAGCTTTGCACCTTTTGCAAATACAAGTATACGAACTTTTTTTCCTGTACCGTGAGGAAGCACTACTGCACCTCTTATCTGCTGCTCCGCATGCCTGCCGTCGCAGCCGGTTCTTATATGAAGTTCTATAGTCTCATCAAATTTTGCAGTAGCTGTCTTTTTTACCAGTCCGATAGCCTCTTCAGTATCATAAAGTGTTGCACGGTCCACTAATTTAGCAGCTTCATTATATTTTTTACCATGTTTCATCTTCTTAAACCTCCTAAATTAGTCCTCAACCGTTATACCCATGGAACGGGCTGTACCTGCCACCATACTCATAGCGGCTTCAATACTTGCCGCATTCAGATCAGGCATTTTGGTCTCAGCTATCTTTTGTAAATCAGCTTTGCTGATTTTTGCAACCTTTGTTTTATTCGGAGTACCCGAACCTGAACTTAGTTTGCATGCTTTCTTAAGCAGCACTGCTGCCGGCGGTGTTTTTGTTATAAATGTAAAGCTTCTATCAGCATATACTGTTATAACTACCGGGATTATAAGATCTCCCTGATCTGCTGTCCTAGCATTAAACTGCTTTGTAAACTCAACTATGTTTACACCGTGCTGTCCGAGAGCCGGTCCTACCGGCGGAGCAGGTGTAGCCTTGCCTGCAGGAATCTGCAGTTTTATAAAACCTGTTACTTTTTTTGCCATAATGGCACCTCCTTGTGGTATCCTGCGGGAATTTCCCTCCCACGCCCTTTACGGGATTTTGTTTATATAAAATCATGCGGCTTATAATAGATATTTATATCCGCATATATTTTTTGCTAATAATCAATATCTGTCTTTTTGCTATTATATAATGTCTATATCCGTCTTATCTCAGAAAATCCAAGTTCAACCTTTGTGGAACGTCCAAACATGTCAACATTGATTGCAACTGTCTTTTTGGCATCATTTATTTCAGTTATGATACCTGCTGTTCCTTTCCATGCCCCGCCTATAACGGTAACACTGTCTCCCGGCGAAAAATCAATCAAAAGTCTTTCCTGTTTGCTGTCTGAGGAAACCGATCCGAATCCAAGATTTTCTATCTCGCCCGGTGTAAGCGGAACCGCCTTGCTTCCCGGACCTACAAATCCGGTAACACCTCTGGTATTTCTTACTACATACCAAGTCTCATCATTCATTACCATATGAACAAGAACATATCCCGGAAAAAGCTTTTTATCAGCAAGTTTTTCGACCCCATTTTTCAGCTCGATCACTGACTGCATAGGAACACGAACCTCAAGTATCTGATCTTGAAGCCCACGATTTTCTATATTCTTCTCAATATTTAACTTTACTTTATTTTCATAGCCCGAATATGTATGGGCTACATACCATTGCGCCTTTGACATTCATTCACCCAGTCTACTTAAATATAAGTCCAAATCCAAACTTAAAGCCGAAGTCAAGCAGAGCAATAATACAACCGAGTATCAGGGATACCACGGTTACTGCAACCGCCTGCTTTGCCAGTGTATCTTTATCAGGCCATATTATACGTTTATACTCCGCTTTAAGACCCTTTGTAAAGCTTACCTTGGATTCCTGATCCTTATTTTTATCAGCCATTACATACCTCTCTTATTTTGTTTCTTTATGAGCAGTATGAGTCCTGCAGAATCTGCAGTACTTCTTTATCTCCATACGGTCAGGATGTGTTTTTTTATCCTTTGTCGTATTGTAATTACGCTGTTTGCATTCAGTGCATGCCAAAGTGATCCTTGTACGCATGTCTTCCACCTCCATCCATATTTCTCGTAATCAGCAGCGCTTAACACTGTTCTGTCATATCAATGAGGTCAAAAAAAAAGACCTCACCGCCTTCTGCCACTGAGTAACTATAACACATAGTAAAGATTGAGTCAATCATTTTATAAATTTTATGAAAAATACAAAACTGTTAAAATATTAAAATTTTTATATTTTTTACATTTATTTTCTTGTAACATTATTCCGAATATATTATAATATCTATTACTACAGGATATACCTGTGTTTTATATATCTGTATGATAAGCTGACTTAAAATGAATAAAGCTTTATAACACTTACATTCTTATATACTGCTTATAAAGCTGGTTGTAAGTCAATTTAATACAAGTAAAGTATCTACATGATACCAGTTATATCAAAGCATATGTCGGTATAGATTTTGTATGGATTTTGGGGGTAGGATTTTATGAGACAAATTGGAAATTATGACTATGATTACAATACTGATTATTCCCAGGAAGGGCTGATCGGAAAGATTAAATCAATATTTTTCAGCCGTATTTTGCTTGGTTTTATTATAAGTATAGCAAGCCTTTTAAGTATGTACTACAAGGAAAATGCCGGTGATGTTTTTAAGATGTATATCTGTATCTTGACAGGCTTTCTGATTTACTTTATATTTGCAGTTAAAGATGTCAGAGCAAGACTTACTGACAGTGGACTTTCAGATGTAAGGCTGGCACTCGGTATACTTGGACTTTTATCAGGGGCTTTATGGTTTGCTTTTGAACATCCTTTTTTTATATTTATATGTAAAACTGTGGCAATTGTAGTCCTTCCTGTTGATTATGTATATGGCTTTTTTATCAAACGATTTTCATGGCGCAAAGTCAGTACCTTAAAAGCTGCATTTATAGTTATACAAGCTTTGCTTGTCATTGCTATTGTATTATTCGGAGCACTTCAGTTGTTCAGAGAACTTTCAATAATAAAGTTATAATTTTATTATTAAAGCTTACAGCTGTAATTAAATATTACAGTTGAAAGTTATAGTTTATAGTCAGTCAGTAAAAAGACGGTATCACCACTACGACATTATACTTACTATATGTCTTAGAGTACCGTCTTTTTATATTTGTGTTTGCTTATGAAACTTAAAAACCTGTACAACTTATTAAATTTATTAAATAATCTTCTATTATATCTCTATTCTTATGGTACAACTGGTTTTAGAACTCTTTTATTATTGTAAAATACCGTAAAAAAAGCATAAAAAATGCCGTAAAAAAGACAGAGTCTGATATGGTATAAAAGAGAAAAAATAAAGAAAAAAATAAACCCAAGAAAAATCAAGGGTTTTTAAGAGGCGACAACCAGATTTGAACTGGTGATCAGGGTGTTGCAGACCCATGCCTTACCACTTGGCTATGTCGCCATACGCATATACATTATATATTAATCATAACAATATTGCAAGTATAAAAACTCCCTGAGTAGGACTCGAACCTACGACACTGCGGTTAACAGCCGCATGCTCTACCGACTGAGCTATCAAGGATAATAATATACTTAGCAGTACTTGTACTGCTAAGTATAAAGTGGAGCTTCAGGGACTCGAACCCGGGACCGATCGGTTATGAGCCGATTGCTCTAACCAACTGAGCTAAAGCTCCAAATATGGTATTGTTATACCAATGACCCCAACGAGAATCGAACTCGTGTTACCGCCGTGAAAGGGCGATGTCTTGACCGCTTGACCATGGGGCCTTATTATTTATCATACCTTGAAAATTGCATATCAAATCATTCCATAAACCTTCCAACCTTGGT
>ERZ772772.112-NODE-112-length-47939-cov-10.488201_pt1 | contig 47939 bp, 32 predicted proteins | sample MGYA00511484_ERZ772772 | MGnify/ENA primary metagenome ERZ772772 (study PRJEB29015, sample SAMEA2737913) | human oral metagenome | biome: human oral; feature: human-associated habitat; material: dental | place: China | collected 2088 ... | reverse complement strand
CGGCGCAGCCGGTGCGGGCGAGGACGCGCGCCCACCCGGCCCCCGAGGAGTGGCCGTCGGGCGCCCCGGACGAGGCGCCTTCCGCCGCGTCGAGGACCTCCACCTGGCCGAGGGGGGCGGTGGCGATCAGTTCGTCGCGGTGGCGGTCCATCCACGCGGCCATGCCCTCCAGGCACTGGACCTGCTGGTCCGGCAGGGAGCCGTCAGCGCGGGGCCCGACGTTGAGCAGCAGGCGCCCGCCCCGGGAGACCACGTCGATGAGGTGGCGCAGTGCGGCGGCGGCGCTGAGGTACTGGCCGGGGCCCTCGGCGCGATTGTACCCGAAGGACAGGCCCACGCCCCGGCAGTTCTCCCACACGGCGCCGTCCTCCGCCTCGCCCATGTGCTGGTACTCGGAGGTGAGGAAGTCGGCGTGGACCCCGCCGTAGCGGTCGTTGGTGACGCCCTCGGGGCGCGTCGCGTAGAAGTGCTCCAGCAGGCGGCCCAGCCCGTGCTCGCCGAAGTCTTTGCCCTCGTCGGGCCAGTCGATGTCGTTCCACAGGACGTCGGGGCGGTAGCGGTCGATGAGGTCGCGGGCGTGCTCGTAGCAGTAGCGCGCGTAGTCGGCGTCCTTGGGGCGGCACACGTCCTTGCAGTCCTCCTCGGAGAGGATGGGCGGGTGGGGCCGGTAGTGCCAGTCGAGGCCCCCGGAGTAGTACAGGCCCACGCGCAGGCCCGCGCCGCGCACGGCGTCGGCGAAGGCGGCGACGAGGTCGCGCCTCGGGCCGCGCCGGACGGTGTTGCGGCTGCCGGTCCCGGGGGCGTCCCACAGGGCGACGCCGTCGTGGTGCTTGGTGGTGAGCACCGCGTAGTGCCCCCCTGCGCGTTTGAACAGGTCCGCCCACGAGGCGGGGTCGAAGGCGCTGGGGTCCCACATGTCGAGGAACGCCTCGTAGTCGAGGGATCCGTAGAGGCTGCGGTGGCGCTCGGCGGCGGGCGAGCCGGGGATGCGGATGGTGTTGTAGTACCACTCGGCGTAGGAGTTGTGGGTGAACCAGGCCCTCCAGTCGTCCTCGGCGCCGAGCTCCCCGTGGTCCTCGGCCCACGCGGGCACCGAGTAGGGGCCCCAGTGGACGAAGAACCCCAGGGGGGCGTCGCGGTACCACTGCGGGGTGGGGCGGCGCAGGTCCTCCCAGGTCCGGGCGCGCGCGGCGGGGGCGGGTCGCGGGTCCATCAGCGGCCCCCGAACGCGCCCAGTGCGACGCCTTTTTCGAGTTGTTTCTGCAAGAAGACGACGATGATGATCGAGGGGATCGTCGTCATGGCGACGGCGGCCATCATGGGCCCCCAGTCGGTCCCCCTCTCGCCGGAGAACATCTGCAGGCCCAGGGGGATGGTCGCCATATTGCGGTCGTTGATGGCGATGAGCGGCCACAGGAAGGTCGACCAGTAGTCGATGAAGGCGAAGACGCCGACCACCAGGATCGGGGCTTTGAGCAGCGGCAGCAGGATGCGGGTGAGGATCTGGAAGTCCCCGCACCCGTCGATGCGCGCGGCCTCCTCGAACTCGTGGGGCAGGCTCATGAGGAACTGGCGGATCAGGAAGGCGCCGAACGCCCCGAAGGCGAAGGGCACGATGAGCGCGAAGTAGGAGTTGATCAGGCCCATGCGCTGCATCCCGATGTACAGGGGGATGACGAGGACCTCCTGGGGCAGCACGAGCGTGCCCAGGAAGAGCAGGAAGAGGTGGTCGCGGAACTTGAACTTCAGGCGCGCGAAGGCGTAGGCGGACAGGACGGACACGGTCATGACCAGCAGCGACCCCACCAGGGACACGATGAAGGAGTTGAGGATGACGCGCCCAAAGGGGATGGTGGTGAGGGCCGAGGAGTAGTTCGACCAGGCGACTTCGCTGCCCACGGGCGAGATGCCCGAGGTGAAGACCTCGGTGGTGGGTTTGAGCGAGGTCGCGATCATCCACGCGAAGGGGAAGAGGAAGGCGACGGCGATGACGGCCATGGCCACTGCGGACGCGGCCCGGCCGATCCTGCGGGACAGCGGCTTGCGCTTGGCTGCGGGGGTTTCAGGCATCGTAGTTCACCCATTTCTTCTGCTGGCTGAATTGGAGGGCGGTGAGGACCATGACGATGACGAAGAGGATCCACGCCATCGCCGAGGCGTACCCGAGCTTGTCGAAGGAGAAGCCGTTGCGGTACAGGGCGAGCACGATGGTGTTGGTGGCCTCGCCGGGGCCGCCCTTGGTGAGCATGTAGGGCTGGGCGAAGACTTTGAAGGCGCCGATGACGGTCATGATGGTGCAGAAGAACACGGTCGGGGAGATCATCGGGAAGACGACTTTGAAGAAGCGCTGCCACCCGGTGGTGCCGTCGATCTTGGCGGCCTCGAGCACGGAGGTGTTGAGGCCGTTGAGCCCGGCGGTGAGGACGACGATGTTGTAGCCCAGGCCCTGCCACAGGCTCATCATGAGCAGGGAGCCCATGGCGAGCACCGGGTGGTTGAGCCACGGCACGGGGCCGAGGCCGGCTTTGCCGAGGGCGGAGTTGACGACCCCCTGGTCGTCGAGCAGCAGCCTCCAGATGAGGGCGTTGCCCGCCATGGGCGTGACGACGGGGATGAAGAAGATGACGCGCAGCAGGCGCGACCAGAAGTCGGACAGGTGCTGGAGCCAGTAGGACAGCCCGAGCGAGATCACCAGGTTGAGGATGGTGTAGCTGATGGCGAAGACGACGGTGTTGCGCAGGATCGTCCAGAAGGCGGGGTCCTCGCCGCTGAGCATGCGTTGGTAGTTGCCGGCTCCCACGAATTTCGCCTGGCCGAAAAGGGACCAGTCGAAGAAGGAGATGACCAGGGAGGCGACCAGGGGGATGAGGATGAACAGCAGGAAGCCGCTCATCCCCGGGGCGAGGTAGGCGAGCGCGCGGAGGCCGTCGCCCCGTTTGCGCGCGCGCTTGGGGGGTGCCTGAGTAGCGGCAGCGGTACTCATTGTTGTCCTTACGGGTGGGGTACGAGGCGGGGGCCGGGCCGCGTTGGGGCGGCGGCCGTGGGGCGCTGGCACCGGAGGGCCGGGCGGCCAGCGCGGTGGCCGGGCGGTGCGCCCTGGGGTACGAGGCGGGGGCCGTGGGGATCAGGGCCCCCGCCTCGTCGGTCGTGTGGTGTCAGCCGGCGGTCTTGGCGAGGTCGCCCAGGATGTCGGCCGCTGTGCGCGTTCCGCGGAATCCTTCGGGCGAGTACTGCTCGAAGGAGGTGTTGATCTGGTTCCACGTGTTGGTGGTCACCAGGGGCGTGCCGTTGTCCAGGAGGGTCTTGACGGCGGCGACGTTGCCCTCGGGCTTGTTGGCCGCCCACTTGTCCAGGGCAGACTCGACGGAGGGGACGGTCCCCTGCTTCTCGGCGACCGCACCGATGACCTCGGGGGTGACCAGCTGCTTGAGGACGTTGAAGGCGGCCTTCTTGTCGGGGCAGCTCTTGGAGATGCCGAAGCCGGAGCCCTGGATGACGGCGCGGGGCTGGCCGGTGGGCGTGGGCAGGACCGCGACGCCGAGGTCCTCGCCGAGGGCCTTCTCGAAGGTACCGTACATCCAGGGGCCGTCGACGATCATGGCGGCGGTGCCGTTCTGGAAGGCGCCCTGTGAGGGCCCGTCGGCGTCGGCGGCGTTGGGGGCGGCGGCGACGCCCTCCTTGGCGACCAGGTCGAAGGCGAATTGCATGCCGTCGACGAACTTCTGCTCGGTGATGGTGACCTGTCCGTCGCGCGAGACGTCGCCGCCGAAGGCGATGGCGAAGTCGCCGGCCGCGTTGGCCATCAGGGAGGCCTTGACGGCCAGGCCGTACTTGCCGTCACCGGTGAGGGCCTTGGCGTCGCTGAGGAACTGCTCGGTGGTGTAGGCGGTGGTGGGCTCGTCCAGGCCGGCCGCTTTGAAGGACGCCTTGTTGTAGAAGAGGACGTCGGGCTCGGCGTCGTAGGGCAGGGCCAGGACGTGGCCGTCGACGGTCATGCCCTGCATCATGGCGGCGTTGTAGTCGCCGGCCTGGATGCCGGCCTCCTTCATGTACTCGTCGAGGGGCTCGAGGATGCCGGAGAGCTCCTGGGCGCGGGCGGCCTGGGTGGTGAGGATGCAGGGCGCGTCGGAGGCGACCATGCGGGTCTTCACCTTGGTCCAGTAGTCGTTGAAGGAGGGGCCGTCGAAGGTGAGGGTGAAGTTGGGGTCCTTCTCCTTGGCGGCATCGACGAACGCCTGCCACTGGGCGCGGTCGTTCTCGGTGGAGACCCACGTGTACATCTGGGTGGTTTGGGCGCCGCCCGAGCCGGACTGGGCGGTTCCCGAGGAGCAGGCGGTGATGGCGAGGGGCGCCAGCAGCGCCACGGCGGCCAGTGCGGCCACTCGGGCGGGGCGGGGGGTGTGGGGACGCATTGTGGTTCCTCTCGGTGGGGGAACGCAGCGGGTTCGGCACCGGTGGCATCGTGGTGCTCCGGCGCCTGGTCGGCCGCGATTCGTCGTTGAACGTGACTGTTGGAAGGTAGCACGTGTTACCAGGTCATGACAATAGGATATTCAGACTTTGGCGGTGGACGTCCTCCCATCCGTCGTGGACGTATTCTCCGTTGGGATTCCAACGGTTCGCGCCCTCCCCGATCGGCGCCGGAACGATAGTTTCCGAACATACCGACTCGAACAGCATCGTTAACGCTACCAAAGTATGGCGCAGATCATACCGCAAGTCCAGCGGGGCCGGTCGGCAACGGGACTCGACGGCAGTGGGACCCAGCGGCAGCGGGACTCTACGGCAGCGGGGCCGGGGCGGTCATGGCGGCGGCGCGGCAGCGCCCGCATCGAACACCGTGCGCTCCCAAAGGGAGATCATCGCCTCATTGTCGACAGCCTCGACGATGTCGACCGGGACTCCATCGGGGCACTCGACGAGCTTCCCGTCATCGCGCACATCGACCCGGTGCCGACTGGAGTCCACCAACTCCGGATGTGCGAGGGCGACCAGGGCGACCAGGTCATGCACCCACATCCCATCGACTGGGCGCGTCGCCTCCGAGAAGGACAACCAGGGACTGACCCACGCGTCGAAGGCGGAGGCCGCGGCGACAGCCATCGGCCCCTTCACCGCCGCACGCCGGATGATCGCCCGCCAGCGGTCACGAGTCAGGCACGTCGTGCGGGTCGTGTCCAGGGGAACGATCGTGACGGGGATTCCGAAGCGGACGACGACCCGGGCGGCGCGCGGGTCGACCGCGAAATTCGTGTCCACCATCGTGCCGAAAGCCAACGCCCCTCCCATGACGACGATGCGGTCGACGCGCCCCGGCGCCGCGCCCCACCCAGTCAGCACACGTGCGATATTGGTCAGGGGGCCGATCCCCACGAGCGTGGTCTGCTCCGGACAGCGCAAGTCGTCGACGAGGTCGTCCAGACGGGCAGGCGGGACCTCCCCGGCCGCGTCCCCGTCCGCCTCCTCCCGGACGGAGGCCCGCTCCGGTCGCCGCCCCCACGCGGCGAGCCCGGCTGGGGACGAGGCGGACTCGCGCCTTTGCCGGAGCCAGCGCTGGGGATCGCCCGATGCCGGCTGGAACGGGCCGCAGCGCAGCACCGGCGACGAGGATGGGCCCCCGCCCGCCCCACTGCCCCCAGCCCCGACGACACGGATCACCTCGGACGCGCAGCGGTAACCCAGATCGGGCGGCGTGTTACCGAATACCGTCCACACGGCCCCCACGTCGACCAGGGGCGATCGGAGGGCGTAGGCCAGTGCGAGGGCGTCATCGACGTTCGCCCCCGGGACGCCGTTACCGGGATCGCAGTCGAGGATGATTCTACGGGGCGCCATCTTCAATCCGTTCCGATACGTCTCCGCATCCGCAACTGGCCCGGGCGACCACGTACGGGGCGATGGCGGCGCCCCCGGCGTCCCCCTCACCGTTCAAAGCGCGTGCGATGCGGTCGGCAACGGCGGGGGCGGGCATTTCCACCATCGACAGCGATGGGGAGGCGTACTCAGCGAGGGGCGTGCCGTTGATGCCGATGACGGCGACGTCTTCCGGGACTCTCACGCCGCGCAGGTGAAGGCCGTTGAGCAACCCGATCGCCTGCATCTCGTTGGAGGCGACGACCGCGTCCGCCCCCAGTTCCAGCACGTGATCGACGCTGGCCCGGCCGCCTTCGCGGGTGAAGGGGACGTGGATGGGCGCGGAGGAGGGCAAGTCGGCGCGGCGGAGCGCCTTCTCCCACCCGCGGACCCGTTCGCGCGCATTACGGCGACCGTTCGGACCCGCGACGATGGCGATCGTCCTGCGCCCGTGGTCGACGAGGTGCTCGGTGGCGAGGCGCCCCTCGAGGCGCTCGTCGGCGCTCACCGACCATATCCCCGGTCGACCGGAAAGGCCGACGGCGCGGGAACCGCTCTGCGGTGGACCGGTCGGCTGATTGAGCAGGACCGCAGGAACGTGCGACTCCTCCAGCAGGTCGAGGGGGAGCGGCTGGTTCACCCCGTACCAAACCAGGCCCGCGATCTGCTGGCGCAGGAACGCCTCGAGGATCAGAGTCTCCCTGTCGGGGTCGTCGTGGGAGTCGCCGACCAGGAGCACTTTCCCGCGCGCGAAGAACTCGTGCTCGAGGGCCTGGGCGAGTGCCGCGAGGTAAGGGTTCGCCAAGTCGGGGACTAGAAGCGCGTAAAGGTCCGTGCGCCCATGGGAAAGGGATTTGGCGAGGGCGTTGGGCCGGTACCCGAGTTCCCCGATCGCCCGGAGAACGCGCTGCCGCGTCTCCTCGCGCACGCGCCTGGGGCCGCCGTTGACAACGTAGCTGACCACGGCCGTGGAAGTCCCAGCCAGCCGGGCGACGTCGTCGCGGGTGGGTTTTCTGCTCATCGTGGTCCCAGTCTAGGTCCGTCGCGTCCAAGGGCGCAGGCGCTCGGCGGTCAAATCGCGTCCTCCATCAGGGCGAGGTCGCGCCCCCTCGTCTCCGGGGCGACGAAGGTCGTGGCGAAGCCGATGAGAGCCGTGGCGGCGAAGTACGCCGCCAGGGGGATCCACGAGTCGAAAGCCGCGAGCAGAGCGGATGCGACCATGGGCGCTGTTCCACCGGAGAGAATCGATCCGAGTTCTTTCGCGACGGCCATGCGCGAGTAGCGGTGCTGCACTCCGAACAGTTCCACTCCGTACGCGGCTTGGACGCCGAAAATGCCGAGGGATCCCAATCCCATGCCGACGACGATGACCGTTCCCACCACCCAAGGATCACGAGTCTGGAGCAAGGCGAACGCGGGGAACGCGTACGCGACCAGAAGGGCGCAGAACACCCGGTAGGTGATACGGCGCCCGAACCTGTCGGAGAGCCAGCCCGACAAGGGGATGATCGCGAACCCCAGCACCGACGCGACCATCACCGCAGTGGTGGGCACCGACTTCGACATCTGAAGGGCTTTGACGACGTACCCGACAAGGAAGGACTGCGCGATGTACGAGGGGCCGTTCTCCCCGATCCTCAGGCCGAGCATGACGAAGAACGCCTTCCAGCCGCCCTTCTTCGCGTCGAGACCGCTCCGGCCGACCGCCTCCTGCTCTTCGGCCTTCTTCTGCTGGAACGCGCGGAACACGGGACTCTCCTGCATAGAGCGCCGCAGGAAGATGGCAAAGAGCGCGATGAGCACCGAGACCAGGAAGGGGATCCGCCAGCCCCACACCACGAGGTCGTCCTTGGGGATCATCAGCACCAGGAGCCACACACTCGATGCCAGCAGCGTTCCAGTGTTCGAACCGACGCCGATGAGAGAGGACACCACTCCGCGGTGTTTGACCGGCGAGAACTCCGCGAGCATGACGGCTCCGCCCGACAGTTCCGCGCCCGCTCCGAATCCTTGGCAGAGGCGGAGGAACACTAGCAACGCGGGCGCCACCCAGCCGACTTGGTGGTACGTGGGAAGCAAACCGAGGGCGGTGGTCGAAACGCCCATGAGCCCTACCGTGATCACCATGATGGTCTTGCGTCCGTGCCGGTCGCCGACATGGCCGAGGACGATGGCGCCGAGCGGTCGGGCCAGGAAGCCCACTGCGTAGGTCGCGAAGGACGACAGCAGGGAGATGATCGGGGTTTGCTCGGGGAAGAACACGTCTCCGAAGACCAGGCCGGCCGCCAGCCCGTAGAGCGCGAAATCGACGTACTCCATCGTGGTGCCGAGCCAGACCGAGACGATGTTGATCCAGAAGCTCCGCCGCCCCTCCGGTGTGCGAAAGCTCAGGTCCGAGGCCTGCAGGTCCTCGTTCTGCGTTGTCATGTGCTGCCTCCTCGCAGTGCTCCGATGACGGACAGCGATAATTCTACGCGTGTAGATTCTTGTGCCGCAAGGATTCGGCGCATCATCTTCAGCCGTGTTCAACGAAACGGCACCGCCATGGACAGCATCCAGGAACTTCTAGTTCGGGCAGAATTCGAAGTTCCTGGATATCCGGCGGCCCCCGCCCCGCAGGAACCGCGTCACGCACCCCTCGCGCTCGCGCCCGCAGACCCCACGGACCACGAGGCGAACGCCCCTATGAAGAAGAGCAACGCCGCGATGGCGACCGAGACTATAACGCCCATCGTGGCCCCGGCAATGGCGTAGACCGCTCCCATAGCCGCAGTGCCGCACACTGTTCCCAGTTGCCGGGCTGTGTTGATGACTCCACTGGCCATCCCTTTTCGGCGTTCTGCGACGCTGCCGATGGCCTCCGCCGAGACCGGGGGCATGGCGAACGCCATTCCGAAACTCGCCAGGAAGCTCAGCGGGGCGAGGGCGGCCTGCGACCCGGTGAGGGGGAACAGGGCGATCCCGAGGAACCCGATCCCGCCCGCGGTCAAACCGACGGCGGTCGCCCGCCGCCCGCCCCAGGCGGCGGCCGCCCTGCCGCCGAGTGGCGCGGCTATCAGCGCCGAGCAGGTCTGTGGGAATATCACCAGTCCGGCATGGGCGCTGGAGTACCCGAGGCCCTGCTGCAGGTACATCGACAGCACGAACAGCTCTCCGAACAATGCGAAGTTCAGGATCCATCCGATCGCGCAATTCGTTGCGAAAGCTGGAACACGGAACAGAGCCGTCTCCAGGAACGCCTTCGCGCTCCGGCTCTCGTACCGAAGGAAAGCCCACCAGCTAGCGGCGGCCGCCGCGCACCCCGCGCTCCCCAGGATCCGTGTGGAGCTGCTGCCGAGTTCGATCACGGAGAACGAAGTCAAACCAATAGCGAGAATGGACAGCAGTTGACCCGCCCCATCGGATGGTGCTGCTCTCCTCCGGCTGCGGCCAGCACGGCGCGAACCGCTGCCAGTGAGGACCAAGCGGATCAGGACGCAGATGGGGACATTGACCCAGAAGACGCACCGCCATCCCAGCGTTGAAACCAGGCAACCGCCGAGGACGGGCCCCATTGCCGCAGCGAGACCACCGGCAGAACCCCACCAACCCAGCGCAACGGAACGCTCCCCAGGAGTCCGGCAACCGTCGGCCGCCAGGACCATGCTGGTCGGGATCAGGGACGCTCCGGCCACCCCCTGCGCGAATCGAGACGCCAGAAGAACCCATAGTTCTGGACTGAGCGCGCATCCCAAGGACGCGATGGCGAACAGCAGGAGGCTGGCCTCGTACACTCGCCGTGTCCCGAACCTGTCGGCCATGCCGCCTGCACCGAGCAGCAGGGCGGCCAGGGCGATGGCGTACGCGTTAACGACCCATTGCAGTCCTTGGAAGGACGCGTGGAGCCCAGCACCGATAGAGGGCAGGGCGACATTGACGATCGTGGTGTCCAGCATGACCACGAAGAATCCCGCTGAAGCCCCTACCAGGGACCTGCGCGCTCGGCGCTCATCGGGGCCCGTTCGCGGATCCGTCATGGTGCGACCTCGCCGAGCGGGGCAGAACCGCGGTTCGCGTTCATCCAGTGGAGTCGGCTCGCACAGCCGATGGGCAGCGTTCCAGCCACGGTGTTCACTCCTTGTCCGTGAAGAGCTTGCGGATGGTGGAAGGGTAGGACCGCGACGGTTCGACGGGCGCCGAACTGTGGAACGATTAGAACCGTTCAGGAGAGGAGCGGGAGCGTGACGTTCAGAACCCTTCCAGTGGCGATGCCTGATATTTCAAAGATCAGCAGCGCTTTCGCGGATCGCACCAGAGCAGCGGTGTGCGGCGCCCTAATGGACGGAGCCGCCTGGACCCCCACCGAGCTGGCGGGGTTCTGCTCGGTGTCCAAATCGACGATGAGTGAGCATCTGGCGGTGCTCAAGGCCGTGGGCGTCGTCGGGGAAGTCAGGCAAGGGCGCCACCGCTACGTCCGCCTCGCAGGACCGGAGGTGGCGTCCGTCATCGAGAGCCTTGCCGCTATCGCCGGCGCCAACTTCCCAAGTCCGAAGAACTACAACGCCCATCGGGCGAACACGGAGTTCGCAGCGGGCAGAACGTGCTACAACCATCTTGCCGGCGAGCTCGGTGTCCGGCTCCTCCAGGAGCTCAGTGCGCACGGTTACATCTCAGCGCACCTCCAGGTGACTGAGGACGGCGACGAGCTGCTCCGCTCATGGGGGATCCCACATCCAGAACGCCTTGAGGGCAAACCCTGCCTGGACACGACCCACCGCGTGTTCCACCTGGCGGGCGGGCTGGGGTCCACGATCTGCGCTCGACTGCTCGCGCTGTCGTGGATTGAGCGAACCCACTCCAACCGGTGTGTGCGCCTCGTCCCAGAAGGACGGGCAGCCCTCGGGGCCGCAGGACTCTCCTTGCCCTGACCGTGTTGGCCCCGTCCCGCGCGTCCGTCACCCCATCCACCCACCCCCGCCTTTCCGCGCCACACCAATCAGCGGTCGCGTCCCGACTTCCATTAACTTCTAGTTCTGTCTAGATTAGAAGTTGCAAGATGTTCAGGAGGCCCCGATGAAGACACCCGCACCACCGCCGATGCGCCTCGCTGAACTGCGCGACGCGGTTCTCGAAGCCCTGCTGTCCGGCAGCGCGCCACCGGACGCACGGACGTTGAGCATCGTATTGGAGGGCGCCGAAGACCGCGAGTACCACCCATGGGAGTGGTTCGCCCACCATGAACCGCCCGAGCCCCTCACGCGGGAACAGTGGTGGTACGCCGTCCGCCAGGACCGGGCCCGCACCGCCCGCCCCACCCCCTTCACGATGATCGACGGCACGCGTTTCTCCTTCAACCTGCCCGACCCCCTGCTGCGCCTGATCGACGACATCTCCTCCCAGGCGAGGGGCCGCCTGGAGCTGCCCGATCCGGTCGCGAACTCGGTGACGCGGGACCGGTACCTGGTGAACTCCCTGTACGAGGAGGCGATCACTTCCTCCCAGTTGGAAGGGGCCTCGACCACCCGGCGGGACGCCAAGCGCATGCTCCGGGAGAAACGGCGCCCACAGGACCGCTCCGAGCAGATGATCCTTAAGAACTACATGGCCCTTGAACGGGTGCGCGAGCTCAAGGACCAGGCGCTGACTCCCCAAATGGTCCTCAACATCCACGCCGTCGTCACCGAGGGGACCCTGGACGACCCCGCCGACGCGGGCAGGATCCAGCAGCCGGGCGAGGAGCGCATCCGGATCTACGGCGACGAGACGGACGACCAAGTGTTCCACGTCCCCCCACCCGCCGAACAACTGCCGGAACGTCTGCGGCGCCTCTGCGATTTCGCCAATGGGGCGGGCGACTTCGCCGACCAGTACGTCCCCCCGCTGGTCCGGTCGATCATCGTGCATTTCATGGTGGGGTACGACCACTACTTCGTGGACGGCAACGGCCGGACCGCGCGCGCCGTCTTCCAGTGGTCGATGCTCCACCAGGGCTTTTTCCTGGCCGAGTTCTTGTCGATCTCGCGCCTGCTGCGCCAGGCCCCCGCCCGTTACGCCCGCAGTTTCCTGCGCGTCGAACAGGACGAGGGGGACCTCACCCACTTCCTGCTGGCGCAGGCGCGGGTGATCTCGCGCGCCATCACCGACCTGCACGAGTACCTCGCCAGGAAGTCGTCGGAGTTGGGGCGCGCGGCGGCCCTGTTGCGCGGGACGCAGCTGAACAACCGGCAGATCGCCGTCATCGAGTCGTTCCTGCGCAACCCCAGTGGTTCTGTTTCCGCAGTCGACCACCAGAGCACCCACCGCGTATCGGCCCAGACCGCCCACAACGACCTGCGCGGCCTCGAAGAGGCGGGGTTCCTCGCGCGCACCAAGTGGGGCCGTCGCATCGTGTGGTTCCCGGCCCCCGACATGGAGGAACGGGTGCGCGGCGCGCACTGACCCGCGGGGCCTTCGTCCGGTCCGCTTCCGACCCCTCCACCGCGCGCACTGACCCGGGGAGCCTTCTCCCCTCCCCCGCCTCGGGCGCTGGCCGCAGGCACCGCCGCCGGACGAGGCGGGGGCCGGTGAGTGGTTCACGCCCTCACCGTGGTGCGCTTGTCTGGCGCGCGCTGGCGGACGAACAGGGGCCGCACTCACGCCTCGAGCGCCGCCACGGGGATGACGAGCACCCCGTCAGAACGCCTGTACGCGATGTCGCCCTTGCCGACCAGGAGGGCGAGGAACTCCGGGGGCCGCGTCTGCGCCAACGGGTTGCGCGTGGTCTTCTGGCGGAAGGCCATGAGCCTGTCGGCGGCCGCGCCATCCGCTTTCGCGTCGGAGAGTTTCGCCTCGAACGCCCCCCACCTGCCGTCGGAGAGCTCGACGACGAAGTCGACCTCCAGCCCTTTCTCGTCGCGGTAGTAGTGGATCCGGTTCGCCGCGCCCGGCATCGCGGAGAGGTACACGCTCAGGTCCCTGAAACAGAGGGTCTCGAAGAGTCCCCCGAGCGTCTGGGTGTCACGGAGCAGCGCCACCGGATTGGTCCCGATCAATGCTGCGGGCAGCGAGGGGTCGACGAAGTAGCGCTTGGGTTTGACCCGGATCCTGTTCTTGCCCCGGGGCTGCGGCGACCAACCGGGCAGGCCCTCGATGATGTACAGGTCCTCGAGCATCTCCAGATAGGAGGTGACCGTTTGACGGGCGGGGCCCGGATCCCCATCCTCCCCCATGTCCGAGGCGAGGGTCCTGTGAGTCGGCGCCTGCCCGAGGTTGAACGCCAAGGCGCGCATGAGGGCGAGTGAGGTCGCCTGGGACTTCCCCAGCCGCGGGACGTTGACCTCGTTGACGTTGCGGATGTACTCGGCGGGAGTTTCCAGGGCGAACTCGTCATCGAGGCCGATCAATGAGGGCCATCCTCCCCGGCAGCACCACCGCGCGATGTCGGCGATGCTCGTGGGGCGGCGCGCTCCCGCCTCGAAACCGGCGTCGAAGAGGCGCGAAAAGCTCACCCCTCCCCCACTGTCACCGGATTCGCTCAGCGCCATCGGCCTCATCCGCACGCGCGCAATGCGCCCGGTACCGCTGTGGCGGATGGCCTCCGTGTCCTTCGGGGCGGAGGATCCCGTGAGGATGAGTTGGCCGCGCCTGTTCGCGTTCGCGTCGATCCGGTTCCTCGAGGCGTCCCAGATCTGGGGGACCTCCTGCCACTCGTCGACGAGGTGGGGTTCGGCGCCCTCGAGCACAAGTGCCGGGTCGGTGCGCGCGGCGGCGAGGGTCGCGGGGTCCATGAGCGTGTCGACGCTGCGGGAGTGGGCGAGTGCCGTCCAGGTCTTCCCGCACCACTTCGGCCCCGTGATCTCTACACCGCCGAAGGCCCGGAGCATCTTCTCCACGCGCGCATCGACAACGCGGGCCCGGTAGCCGTCAGGCCGCAGATTCCGCGTGTTCGCAGGCATTCCCGCTCCCCTCACATGCTGAGATTGTACATTTTACGCTGAAATCAGCTTACATTTTACGCCCATCTCATTTAACATTTTACGCCGATGTTGATGGCGCTCGACGTGCCCTCCGCGTTCAAGGGCGCAGGGGCGCGCCGCACGGAGCGCGGCGCCACCGCCTGACCCCGTGGCGATCGCTGTCCGCGGCTCGGTGGCCCGTTCGGTGGTCCAAAATGCGTCTGAGTCTCGGGCGGAAATCGGAGCTTGACTGGCATGTGGTCCAAAAAGCGTCTGAGTCTACGTGAATTCGCCCGGATCCGGCCAAAACCGTCTAACTCAGACGGATTTTGGATCACCCCGCCGCAGTGCCGCCCAGACGCAGCGAAACCCAGACGCATTTTGGACCACTCTGCCCACTGCCACCATGCCCACGCGCACGACCCCCGTATGCGCCACCCTCATCGCCCCACAAAGCGCGCTCCAGCGCGCCCCCCGCGGAGCACACTCTTCGCAGGGCGAACCACCGCCTGGCGCCCACGCGCGTCGTCATCGTCGCCCCGCCGGGCACAGGGCAACACCGAGTGGATGGGCGGCCTCCCGCCCGCGCCCCTCCCAGCAGGCCTGGCGGGAGATGCAGGTTCCCGAGTAAAGACACGCCCCAGTTGGCCCCCGGCGGCACCGGGAGCCCCGTACTATAGATAGGTACCTATCTACAGCCGAGGAGATGACGCCGACGATGCTGCCCGCCTACTCCTCCGCGCAAACCGTGGGCGGCCTGGTCAATCCGGGGACCGTTGAGGCGGCGGAGCTCCTGGCGGGCGGGATGTCTGTGCGCGCGGTCAACGACCGCCTGGTGGCCGACAACCTCACGCGCACTCAGTCCTCCCAGAACCGTAGGCGCCTGGCCACCACGACGACGCGCCACCTCTCGCACCTCGATCCGGACGCGCTCGCGCATGTCGCCCAAACGAGGCCCGGTTTCGAGTTGCTGCTGTGGTTGGCCATCGTCAGCGAGGCGCGCCTGTTCGCCGACTGCGCGCGCGACGCTGTGTGGGAGGCGCTGGTGCTCGCGGAGCGGCCGTTCCGCGTAGCGGATTTCGACGAGTTCTGGCGGCTCAAGGCCCTCACAGAGCCGAGCCTGGCGGCTCTGTCGGCGGCGAACCGTAAAAGGCAGCGCAGCGTGTTCCTGCGTTGTTTGCGGGAGGCGGGTTTCATCGACGGGGCGGGCGCCCCCCTGCCCCTGCTTGTCCCCCCGTCGGTGGCGAGGCTGGTGAACGGGGCGCCGGAGCCCTGGGGATGGCCGCTGCGGGAGGCCTTCCCGGTTCCACAGGCGCAATTCGACGTGTTGGACGGCGAGGCATTGGAGCAGTACAGGATGAGGCGATCAGGATGAGGCGGACCTACGCGCGGTCATTGGACGACACCTTCGACATCGCCTACCAGGTGATGACCTCCGAGCGCTTCATCGAGATGGAGGGCCTGGGCAACGAGGTCCCGTACTTCGTGCTGCGCTACCGGCCCGAATGGGAGCCGGGCGTGGACAAGGCGGTCCGCCGCCTCACGTCCCGGGTGCGCCAGCACTACCCGCTGACGGTGGTGGACGTGTTCGGCCTGGCCCACCGCCTATGGAGGGAGTCGGGCTACCTGGAGACGATCATCGAGGCTGAGGGGGGCATGCCCGAACAGGATTTCCGTGACGGCCTGACGGGTTTGATCGACCCGGAGGCCCGCCTGGCACCGGCCATCGACCGCGAGATCGCGCGCGACGCGGATGCGCGCGCCGTTCTGGTGACGGGGGTCCACCACCTGTTCCCCCTCGTGAGGGCGCACAGGCTGCTCAACTGCCTGCAGCCCTTGGCCTCGCGCAGGCCGTTGGTGCTGGCTTTCCCCGGCAGTTACAACCAGTCGCCGGAGCGGGCGTCGTCGCTGGTGCTCTTCGACCGGGTGGGCGAGGACAACTACTACCGCGCTTTCGACCTTCTGGATCAGCGTTATGCTCTTGATGGCGCTGGCGGCGCGACCGAGAGGAGCGGGGAGTAGCCAATGGACATGACGGGCATTTACGCCAAGGACATCAACCGCACGATCGACGGGGTGATCAAGGCGGACGAGTCCGCCCACATCCGCTCCGAGGTCGACGAGTACGTGATGACCTCGGAGATCCGCGCGGGCCTGGACCGGATCCTGGACGAGTGGAACGCCCCCCGGCCCCAGTCGAACGGCGTATGGATCTCGGGGTTCTTCGGCTCGGGCAAGTCCCATATGCTGAAAATGATGTCGTACCTGCTGGGCGATGTCCGCGGCTCGGGGGAGATGACGCGCCAGCAGGTCGCGGAGGTTTTCACGCAGAAGGCCCGCGGCCATGAGATGCTGATCGCCGGGATCGGGCGCAGCCAGCAGATCCCGGCGCTGTCGATGCTGTTCAACATCGACGCGAAGGACGACAAGGCGACGTCGCGCGCAGAGGCGATGATCGAGGTCTTCTACCGCGCGTTCTTCGAGGCACGGGGCCTTTACACGGCGGATCTGGGCGTGGGGGCCCTCGAGCGGGACCTGGTGGACCGTGGCCTGTTCGACCAGTTCAAGGAGTGCTTCCGCGCGGTCGCGGGCGGGGAGTGGGAGGACCGCCGCGCGGGGACCGTGTTCGCCGAGGCGCCGACGGCGAGGGCGCTGGCCGGTGTCGGCATCGAGGTGGACAAGCCCATCGCGTCCTACCGGGCGTCGTTGAACCGTTCGGCGGAGGCCTTCGCCGACGAGGTCGCCCGGTGGCTGGATTCCCGGGAGCCGGGTGCGCGGATCGGTTTCTTCATCGACGAGGTCGGCCAGTTCATCGGCCGCAACACCCAACTGATGCTGAACCTGCAGACCATCACCGAGCAGTTGTTCACGAAGTGCTCGGGACGGGCGTGGGTGTTCGTCACCTCGCAGGAGAAGCTCGATGACGTCATCGGCGGCCTGGGGGAGCAGCAGGGGAATGACTTCTCGAAGATCCAGGGGCGTTTCACCACGCAGATCAACTTGTCGACCCAGGAGGTCGAGCAGGTGATCGCGCGGCGCCTTCTGGCCAAGAGCGATGCGGGGCGCACCGCGCTGGAGGGGCAGTGGTCGCGCTCCGGCGCGGGCTTCGCCTCGATGTTCACGTTCCCGGCGTGGCAGAAGGCGTATTCGAACTACGCGGACGAGGAGGCGTTCATCGCGAAGTACCCGTTCGTGGACTACCAGTTCGACATGTTCTCGCAGACGATGATCGGCATGTCCGAGTCGGGGCTGTTCACGGGTCGGCACTCGTCGGTGGGGGCGCGCTCACTGCTGGGGGTGTGCCAGCAGATCGCGCAGGACCTGCAGGAGCGCCCGATCGGGACCATCGCGTCCTTCGACCAGTTCTACGACGGCATCGCCGCGATGCTGAAGTCGGATGTGAAGGAGAACCTGCACCGCGCGCAGGCGAATTCGCTGACCTCCGACCCCTTCACCATTTCCGTTCTGAAGGCCCTGCTGCTGGCTCGCTACGTGAAGGACTTCCCGTGCGCGCCGTCGAACCTGGTGGTGCTGCTGCGCCGCGATTTGGGGCAGGACGCGACCGCCCTGGAGGCCCGCGTCAAGCGGTCGTTGAACGCCCTGGTCGGCCAGTACTTCGTGCAGAAGCTCCCTGAGGGCACGTACACGTACATGACTGACGAGGAGAAGGAGGTGAAGCAGCAGATCGGCCGGATGTCCGTGTCGGAGGGCGAGGTGACGGGCCACCTGATGCGGTCGGTGCGCGCGGTCCTGGGCAATGCGGCCGCCTCGTACCGGCACCCGGACACGGACCTGGACCTGCGGATCACAACGATTATGGACTGTATGAGGCCCGCTTCCACGGAGTCCCTCGTCCTCAATTGCGTGACCCCGTTGTCGCAAGTCGACGCGGAGGCGGCGCGCATCCGCTCGACGGGCGGGCAGGACACGCTGACGGTGGTGCTGGCGTTGAGCGATGAGACCGTTGAAGAGGTCTACATGTACCTGCGGACCGAGAGGTACGTGCGCGGGGCCACTGGCTCCTCGGCGCCGAGCGGGCGCAAGCGGTTGATCCAGACCTACGGCGAGCAGAACAACGAGCGCGACGAGCGGATCAAGACCACGGTGAGGATGTCTTTCAAGGGCGCGCGGTTCTTCACCGACGGCTCCGAGGTGGAGGTCCCGGCCTCGATGCCGCCCGCCGAAGCGGTGAACAGGGGAATGGGCGTGGTGGTGGGGCGGGTCTACCACCGGATGGGGGACGCCCTGCCCTTGGCGAAGTTGAAGGAGGGCGACGTCGACCGGTTCTTGCGCGACGAGGACGAGGGGCTGCTGCCCGAGGGGGGCCTGCAGGCGGCGAACCCTTTGGCGGACCAGTTCGCGCAGTGGGTGAAGCAGTCGCGCGAGCTGGAGGGGCGCAGCGTTTTCGTGCGGGACGCCGTGGACCACTTCCGCGCCGCCCCCTTCGGGTGGGGGCAGAACGCGGTGCTCGCGATCGTGGCGACAGCGATCCGCCGCGGCCTTGTGGATGCCAAACTCAACGAGCGCCCGCTGACGCGCACGGAGTTGTCGTCGGGGTTGCGCGTCTCCCAGGAGCGCTCCCGCATCCTCCTGGAGCCGAAGAGGCAGGTGGACCAGCGGGCGTTGGCGCGTTTCCGCGCTTTCGCGAAGGAGTTCGTCCTGTCCGACGGGCGCTTGGACGACGACAACGCGCGGGCCGTCGCCGTTGACAACGCTGTGCAGGGGTGGCGCGCGGTCCTGGACCGGGCGCGTCGTACGCCGTTCGACTTCGGCGGGGAGATCGACGAGGCGGAGGCCGCGTTGGAGGCGGTCGGCGCCGGGCCGCTGGGCGCGGAGGCGTACTTGGCGCCCGGTGTTCAGGCGGTTTTCGACGACGTGGTGGAGATCCGTTCCGACTTCCTGGAGCCGCTCCAGGAGTTCCTCACGCGCCACATGCCCGCCGTTGAGGACGCCGTGCGCGCGGCCGACTCCTTGGCCGCCTACGGGGATGGCGTGGGCGAGGACGGGCGGCGCGCCATTGAGGGACTGCGGGCCCTGGTCAGCGACGAGCACCTGTACAACCGCACGAACGAGGTGGCTCCTCTGCGGGAGCGGGTGGACCGGGCGCGCCGTGTTTTCGTCGAGGAGCGGCGCTCGGAGGCACTGCGCGCGTTCGAGGGGGTGCGCGCCGAGGTCACCGCGTCCGACGAGTTCGGGCAGGCGGACCCGGCTGCCCGCGAGGAGGCGCTGAGCCGGATCGACGCCGAGTGTGCCTCGATCAAGGGAATGACCGACCCGGGGGCGATCGTGATCGCCGCACAGAAAGCGGATGCACTGTCCGCGGAGCTGTTCGCCCGGCTGATCGCGTCGCACGCGCGGGTCGACGAGGGACCCGGCCACTCCGATGAGGCGCCCGGCGGGCGCGCGGCACCGCCCCAGGTCGTCCAGCTCTCCGCGCTCACCCGCGACCTGTGCCGCACGACGATACGCACTCCCGGCGACGTGGACGCCTACGTCGAGGAGCTGCGCGCCGCTTTGCACAGGGCTGTTTCGAACGGCAATATCATCCGACGCTGAGGAACGAGATGGACATCAATATCAATGCGCTGGAGTCGTTGGCGACGAAGTCGCGCGCGCGCCTCATCGGCCAGGCGACGGGGGCGATCCAGCGGCTGTTGGACGATCCTTTGACCGAGGCGGAGGACCGCAGGCGGATCGAACAGGCGGTGGCCCACCACGGCGGCGTCGAGGACGCGGCGCGGGAGGCGGCGTACTCGTGGTTCAACCGTTTGACGGCGCTTCGGTACATGGACGCCGTCAGCGTGTCGGGGACGCACATGGTGGTGACGCCCACCGACGCCTCCTCCGAGCCCGAGTGCCTGTCGCAGGCGCGTGTCGGCGCTTTCGATCCCCGCATTGATCGCGCTCCCGCCGGTCCGGGCGCGGACGGACGTCCGGGCGTGGCGCAGCGGGTCGGGCGCCTGCTCTTCGAGAACCGGGACGTGGAGGCGTACGTGGTGCTGCTGAGCGCCTACTTCGACCTGTGGCACCCGCTGATACCGGATATGTTCCCCGCCGGGGACCATTGGACGAACCTGGTGCCGCCCAGCGACCTGCTGTCGGCATCGAGTGTGCGGGCGGACATCGTGGAGGGCATCGCTGCGGGCGACTCGGGCGGCCCCAGCGTGGAGGCGATCGGCTGGCTCTACCAGTTCTACATCGCGGAGCGCAAGCAGCAGATCAACGACGCGAAGGGGAAGATCACCAGCAAGGATCTGGCCCCGGTCACCCAGTTGTTCACGCCGCACTGGATCGTGCGGTACTTGGTGGAGAACACGGTGGGGGCGCAGTGGCTGCGCGCCCACCCGGACTCGCCCCTGCGCGACCGCTTCGACTACCTGGTGGCCCCAGTACCGGGCCAGGAGGACCAGGGAATGGGGATCGGGGACCCGAAGGACTTCCGCGTCATCGATCCGGCGTGCGGGTCGGGGCACATGCTCACCTACGCTTTCGACGTCCTGTGGCAGATGTACGTGGAGGCGGGGTATCCGGAGCGGCGGATCGCTGCGGCTGTTTTGGACAACAACCTGTTCGGCGCGGAGATCGACGCCCGGGCTGTCCAGTTGGCGTCCTTCGCCCTCATGATGAAGGCCGTGGAGCACGACCCGGGTTTCCTGGAGCGCAGACTGCGCGAGCAGGACCGCAAGGCCGCGGCCCCAGGACCGGGTGCTGGGCAGCAGGGTGCTGGGCGGCCGCGCATCACCCACGTCCACTCGGTCGTCTTGGAGGACCTCCCCCCCGCCGAGATCGCACAGGCAGTGCGCGGCGCCTTCGGGAGCGAGGATAGCGAGCGCGCGTCGGTGGGGCTGGAGGTCAACCGCGTCATCGAGGACCTGCGCAATGCCAACACCTTCGGCTCCCTCATCCGTGTGCCCGCTGGGACCGCCGAGGTCTTCGAGGCCATCGCCCGCAGTATCGAGGAGGGTCGGCGCGACGTGCAGCTCGGTTCCGCTGATGCGGATCAGTGGCGCGAGGCGGCGGGGATCTGCCGGGTCCTGGAGGACTCCCGCTACACGACGATGGTGGCGAACCCGCCGTATCGGGACGAATTCCCAGAAATCAAGCGGTTTGCACGCCACAACTACCCCGACTCCTACCCGGATTTGTGCACAATGTTCATCCAGCGGGCAGCCTCATTGGTCGTGCGCCGCGGCAGTATTGGGATGATCACCATGCACTCGTGGATGTTCCTGAAGTCCTACCAGAAACTGCGCCCGTGGATGCTCTCCGCCGTGTCCTTGGAGAATATGGCGCATTTGGGCACGCGCGCATTCGACTCGATTGGCGGAGAGGTCGTGCAGACGACGGCTTTCACATTGACGAATGTGAGTGCTGAGGGGACTCACAGGAGCGTCTTCCTGCGCATGACCGAAGGAACAAGCGAGGCATTCAAGGACTCCGTTCTTCGACGAGCCGCGCGATCCGAGGATGACCCGCACCGGTACACGGCGAGCAACGCTGATTTCGGGAGGATTCCGGGGCGCCCTATCGTCTACTGGGCCAGCGAGGGCATGCTCGCGGCCTTCGAAAAGGGAACCCCACTGGCTGAGGTCGCGCGACCCAGACAGGGACTCGCTACCGCCGATAACGAGCGTTTTCTCCGCCTGTGGTACGAGGTCAGCGCGTGCCGCTCCAACCTGACGGCGACCAGCAGGGAGGACGCCGAAGCCTCCGGCGCGCGGTGGTTCCCGCACAACAAGGGAGGATCTTTCCGTAAGTGGTGGGGCAACCAGGACTACCTCGTCAATTGGGAGGATGACGGACACGAAATTCGCGAATATCGCGATCCGCATACCCGAAAACAGCTTTCACGCCCCCAGAACATAGACTACTACTTCAAACCAAGCATATCATGGTCACGTGTGAGCTCAGGCTCCTCCTCATTCAGAGTATTCAATAAGAACTATTTACCGAACGATAAAGGCCCTTTCATCCCTATCGACGATCCCGCCAGATTAGAAGTTCTTAGCTTACTTAACTCATCCATTCTCACCCGTATTCTTCAGTCCCTTTCCCCAACTGTGATGATTGAAATTGGTCAGATATCAGAAGTCCCCTGGGTCGATCCCCTGAAATTCGACCCGGTCCCAATCGGACGCCTGATTGAGATCTTCCGGGACGACTGGGACGCCCGCGAGACCTCGTGGGACTTCCAGCGCCCGCCCTATCTGTTGGGTGATTCATCCCTGCTGGAGGAGCTTTTCGCCGCCTGGTACGAGCGCAGCGTAAGCACCGCCCGGGAGGCCCAGCGCCTGGAGAGCGAGAACAACCTCTTCTGGGCCGACGTGTACGGCCTGGAGGGCGAGGTCGCGATCGACGTGCCCCTCTCCCGCGTGTCACTGACCTACAACCCGCGATTCGCGTTCGCTCCCTCGAAAGACGCTGAGCGCTGCGAGGAGGAGTACCGGTGGCTGCACTACCAGCGCAGCGCGAAGGAACTGGTCTCCTGGTTGATCGGCGTCATTATGGGCCGTTACAGCCTCGACGTGCCCGGCTTGGTCCTAGCGGATCAAGGGTCGACGCTTGACGACTTCCAGGCACGGGTGCCCACCGCCTCGTTCATGCCTGACGCCGATGGGATCATCCCGATCACTGACTCGCTCTTCCACGACAATGCGGACTTGCGCCTCGCTGATGCGCTGAGCGCGCTACTGGGTGCGGACAGCTTCGGGCAGAACCTCGACTTCCTGGCGCGCTGCCTGGCCGTGAAACCAGCGTCGAGCGGCGCGGACTTCCAGCCCCCCAGGCCAGTGGTGGACTCGCGGGCAGCGCTGCTCAAGTACATGAAGAGCGGTTTCCTCAAGGACCACGAGCAGGCCTACTCCAACCGCCCGGTCTACTGGATGTTCTCGTCGCCTAAAGGCGGATTCAAGGCCCTCATGTACCTGCACCGCTACACTCCCGACACTGTGGGGCACGTGCTCACCGAGTACGCCTCCGAAGTCGTCGCGAAACTCACCGACCAGATCCAGGCCATCGACCGGCACCTGCCGGACATGGGCGGCGCCGAGCGGACCCGCGCCCGGGACAGTCACGAGAAGCTGAGCGCCCAGTTGCACGACGTGCAGGGGTACATCGACTCCACCCTTTACCCGCTCTCGCAGCGCCGCATCGTCCTCGACCTGGACGACGGGGTGCGCGTGAACCGCCTCAAGCTGGCCTACGGGATGCGCGAGGACCTCGACGACCTAGCCTCCCCGGCACTCGATGTGCGGTCCACCGACCTGACGTGGATGCGCAAGGAGGAGCGCAAGGGCAACATCTGGTGGTCCACGCAGAATTAGCCTGATCATGGGAGACTAGAGGAAACACGCTTGCGGGTACCGGGCCGCACACGCTTGGACGAAGACGAGGGAAAGGACGATGCCCATGAAACTCACGCACGTGGAGCTGCGGAACTGGCGCAACTTCGCCCACATCGAGTTCGACCTGAACACACGCCTCTTCATCGTCGGCCCCAACGCCTCCGGCAAGTCCAACCTGCTCGACGCCCTGCGCTTCATCTCCGACGTGGCCAACGCCGGACTGATCGAGGCATCAATAAATAAGCGAGATAGCTTCCGATCGATCGTTCACGGTAATGCCGAAGAATGCACCCTCGCATTCAAGTTCGATAACAGCGCTCTGCAAGGCTATGAGCTTTCACTGATACAAGGTTACGAACCTGTAATTTACGACGGCGAGGAAGTCGGAGAAGAATTAGCCGACAATCCCTACATCAAAACAGAAGACATCTTTACCGCTGATGGAAAAGTTCATCTTTCCCCGCACGTGGAACACATGTTGGGTCAGGAGGTGCTGTTCGCACATGAAACTGCCCTACAAAGCGCAACTCTGAGCAACAGCTTCAAGGGTATCCGCGACTACTTTACCGGTATCCACTACATCCACCCGAATCCGAAGAAAATGCTCGAGCGCGGGCGCTACGACGAGCACGCCACCGGTTTCACCCAGCGCGTCGCCTCACGCCCCGACGCTGTTCTGCAACCCGCAATCGCGCGCATCCGGCCGATCCTGGCCTCCATCGTTCCCGAAATACCCTGCTTGCGCCACAAGCGCATCGGCGCGAACGACGACATCATCTTCTACAGCGACGACCCCCAGAAACCGGGCGCCTTCACCCACATGCGGTTCTCCGAAGGAACTCTGCGTATCCTCGGAATCCTCTTCGAACTGGCAACGCTTCCAAAAGACACGTCGCTCGTCCTCATCGAGGAGCCCGAGCTGTTCATGCAGCCCTCCATCGTCCGTTCGCTTCCAGACTTCTTCGCTGCGGTCGCAGCGGACAGGAACGTGCAGATGATCATCACCACCCACTCCCCCGGCCTCATCGACAACGAACTCATCCGTCCCGACCAGGTTCTCATGCTTGAGCCCACCGACACGGGAACCAAAGGGACACTCCTCTCAGAGTCGCAAGACCCCCGTGTGCGCAGCTTCGTCAAAACGGGTTTTCCCCTATCCGACGCCGTGGACTCCGTGAACAGGCGACAAATCCCGCTCGGAATATGGGACCACCGATGACTGTCAGCATATTCGCGCAGATTTTCGTCGAGGGCAACACTGACGAACCCATTGTGAGCGCCCTGATGACGGCAACGGGATGGGTCTCCGAGGAGTACAAGATCTTCTGCACGAAGGGGAAAGGAAACATAGTCCGCAAAATCGCCAAGCACGCAGAAGCGGCCAGGCAGATCCCTCGCATCCTGTTCCTCGACAGCGACAACAAATGCCCAGTCGATGTGCGGAAAGACCTGGAAAAGGAACTCACGCATATCCCTGCCGATTTTATCCTCCGTATCGTCTGCACGTGCATCGAATCCTGGGTACTCGCAGACCGCGAGGGACTGGCCAGCTTTTGCGGCGTGAACATTGCAGCGATCCCCGCATCGCAGAAGCTCGTACCGATACACAACCACAAGAATGAGCTTCTCAAGGTTCTCAGAAAGTCAAAGTCTCCAAAACGCCGGAAAATGACCCAGGGCAGCGGGAACGACTTGCAGTTCTCTGACGATTACACACGTCACCTCGCCGACCTCATGACTGACTACTGGGACGCCGAGCGCGCCGCTCAGAACAACGACAGCCTCCGGCGGGCCATCGACCGGCTCAAAGAACTGCGCGCCCGCCTCTCCACCGGTGCCGTGCCGGAGGTGCGACAATAAGGCCATGAGTGGAATCGACGCCTCCGCATTGGCCGACGGCCTGCGCGAACTACTGACGCGCGCGCGCTTGGTCACCTGGCTCGACCAGGGCCGCGAGTACACCGACCAGGTCGACGAGGTCGCCGCCCTGGTGCCGGACGCACAGCTCATCACCGTCGACCACAACGAGTTCGCCGCCAAACTCCGAATCCTCCACGACCAACCGAAAGACGCCTTCATCCTCTACCGTCCCGGCGACCTGCCGCCCCTGGACACAGACCTGCTGGCCGACATCCGCTGCGGGTACCCCGCGTTCTCCGCCGACGCCTCGTCGATGCTGGCCCGCGAACTGGACCTGGACGACGACCTGACGCCTATCCTTCGTGAGTACGACGGCTTCTTCACCCGTGAGCGCGTCCGCCGCATCAAAGACCGCAAAATCCAGATCAACGACAAGAACAAGCTGCTGGCCGTCATGAGCGCCGTCCTGCTGGATATCCGTGACCACTCCTTCTCCTCGATCTTCGTCGAACTGGCCAACTCCGACGCGTGCGAACAGGCTAAGATCGGCAAACTCAAATGGGGGCTCGCCGACTTCTTCTGGGAAGGGGCGCGCTCCATCTGGAAGTACCAGGGGGACCCAGAGCTCAGCAACCTCATGACATGGCTCTTCATCGAGCAGCGCCGGGGCTGGGACCCCGCCCTCGCCTCGGCCCAACGCGACTTCGCCACCTGGATGGGCGGCGTCAAGAACCAGGACGCCGTCAAAGTCTGGGCGACGCGCATCAGCGAGGACCTTGGCCTGGCCGAAGAACTCCCCAGCCTCAACACCGCCGACCTGGAGCGGGACCTGGTCACCCCGGGCGTCGACGACCAGCTGATCCACCGCGCGGTCGCCTCCCTGATCGACGGACGCGCCAATGCGGCCGACGTGCGCACGCAGAGGAGCAGGCGCGCCTCCTCGCTCTGGAAGGAGGAATCCGCCAGCGCCTGGGAGGCCGCCGAGGCCGGCGGCCGGTTCCTCCACCTGGTCCACACCCACCGGGACGCCGCGTTCCGCACCGCGGGTGAGGGATTCGCCCTCTACACCGACGCTGCGAACGGCCTGTGGCAGGTGGACCAGGCGTACCGCCACTACGTCCGCGCCTCGCGCGCCGCCGGGGACCCCGACGTGTTCGGAGAGCTCGACGCGGCCGTCGAAACCATCTACCTCCACGACTTCCTGCGGCCCCTGTCCGCCCAGTGGGACGCGGCGGTCCGCGCGCTCCCCACATGGCGCATTCCCGCCCACGCCTCGTCGAACCCGGGCCGACAATCCAACTTCTACGACCTCATGGTCCGCAACGCGAAGAAAACCGCAGTCATCGTCTCCGACGCGCTCAGGTACGAGGCGGGGGCCGAACTGGCCGAAAGACTCATCACCCGCGGGGGCGCCACCGTCGAGATCACCCCGTGGTACACGCTGCTGCCGTCCGTGACCGCGCTGGGCATGGCCGCACTGCTGCCCAACCGCAGTCTCAGCACCAGTGTGCGGGCCGACGCGTTGGAGGTACGGGCCGACGGCGAGCCCACGGGTGGCCTGGCCGCGCGCGACGCGGTGCTGCAGGCAGCCAGCGGCGACCGGATCACCGCGCACTCGTACCAGACGATCGCGGGAATGCTCAGGGACGACTTGCGCGCCCTGGGCAAGGGCATGGCAGCGATCTACGTCTACCACGACCACATCGACGCCGTCGGCGACCACGCGGCCTCCGAGAGCGGAACGCCCGAGGCGGTTGAGAGGGCACTCACGGATCTCGCTGCGCTGGTCACGCGCCTGCGCTCCGCGGACTTCCACCGGATCCTCATCACCGCCGACCATGGCTTCCTCTACCAGGCCCGGCCCCTGCCCGACGACACGACCGCCAAGCAGGGGACCGCGCCCCGCGCCGAGAAAATCCTCCTCAAGAAACGCCGCTACCAGTTGGGCAACGCCATGGAGAGCAGCGACGACTTCACCGTGTTCCCCGCCGCCGATGTCGGGCTCGCCTCCGGGCCGGATGTCGCACTGCCCTTCGGGATGCGCAGGAGCCGCATCCAGGGCCGGGGCGACCAGTTCGTCCACGGTGGCGCCAGCCTGCAGGAGATCAGTGTTCCCGTCATCGAGGTCAACACAACCGCCGGGCTCAAAGCCCACGATGTCGAGGTCGAGCTCTCCTACTCCACATCGCGGATCAGCATGACCCGCATCACCCCGAAAGTCATCCAGAAGGACCCCATCGCCGAGCGCATCCGCCCCATTGAGATCACGGTCGGCATCATCGACGCCACCACCGGCGATGCCCTGTCGAACGTGGAGCGCCTCACCCTGGACTCGGTTGAGGCCACGCGCCTTGACCGCGCCAGAACCGTCGAACTCATCCTGCTGGACGGGATCCTGCAGGAGTACGCGGGAAAGACGGTACTGCTGGCCGCACACAAGGTCGTCAACGGAATGCGCGCATCGGACGCCCCCGTCGCGTTACTGGAGTTGGAAGTCCGGGACACCGGTTTCGGCGGACTAGGAGGATTCACCCTATGACACGCGAACTCACGCCCGTCGAGGCGAAGGCCTCCAACGCCTTCGCCGGGTACATCGTCCGCAAGGACTTGGTGCACCAGGTCAAGGGAAACGCCGTCGTCCCCTCCTACGTCCTGGAGTTCCTGCTCGCACAGTACTGCGCGACGACGAACGAGGAGGAGATCCGCTCCGGCGTCGAATCCGTGCGTAAGATCCTGGCCGCCCACTACGTGAACCGCGGCGAATCAGAACTCATCAAATCCCGGATACGCGAGCAGGGCGGCTACCGGATCATCGACAAGGTCTCCGTTTCCCTGGACGAGGCGAACGACCGCTACGTGGCGTCCTTCGAGAACCTCGGGGTGGCCAACGCCCTGGTCTCCGACCAGACTGTCCGCGACAACGACCGCCTGCTCACCGGTGGTGTGTGGTGCATGGCCGACATGTCGTACTTCCCCGCCCTGGAGGGCGCCAAGACCGCCCCGTGGAACGTCTCGCGCCTGCAGGCGATCCAGCTGCCCCGGTTCTCCTTCGAGGAGTACGCCGACGCCCGGGGCCACTTCACGACGCAGGAGTGGATCGACCTGCTGGTCGCATCCGTGGGCTTGGACCCCTCGAAGCTCTCCGAGCGCGCCAAAATGCTCCAAGTCCTGCGACTGGTCCCCTACGTGGAACGCAACTACAACCTGGTGGAGCTCGGCCCCAAGGGCACCGGGAAGTCGCACATCTACTCCGAGTTCTCACCCCACGGGATCCTGGTGTCCGGCGGCGAGGTCACCCTGGCGAAACTCTTCGTCAACAACGCGACCCACCGCATCGGCCTCGTCGGATTCTGGGACGTCGTCGCCTTCGACGAGTTCGCCGGACGCAAGCGCGTCGAGCAGAACCTGGTCGACACGATGAAGAACTACCTGGCGAACAAGTCCTTCTCGAGGGGCGACAGCCCCACGACAGCGCAGGCGTCCATGGTTTTCGTCGGCAACACCATGCGCACCGTGCCCGCCATGCTGGCCACCTCCGACTTGTTCGAGGCGCTGCCCGACGCCTACCACGACACGGCGTACATGGACCGCATCCACTACTACCTGCCCGGATGGGAGGTCGACGTGATCCGGCCCGAGTTGTTCACCTCCGGCTACGGCTTCATCGTCGACTACCTGGCCGAGGCGTTCCGGCACCTGCGCACCCTCGACTTCTCCGGGGACCTCTCGGGCCACTTCGAGTTGGACTCCCACATGTCGACCCGCGACCGCGACGCCGTCCGCAAGACCTTCTCCGGCCTCGTCAAACTCATCCACCCCGACCGGGACGGCACGCCCGCCGAGTTGGAGTCGCTGCTGCGCCTGGCCATGGAGGGGCGCAAACGCGTGAAGGACCAGATCATCCGCCTCGATGAGACCATGCGGGAGTCCGGCTCGCACTTCCTCTACACGGTGTCAGCATCCGGTGGCGAGCGCTCTATCCGCACGCAGGAGGAGATCGACTACCCCGAGTACTTCACCGCGGACGACGACCGCCCCGCAGGCGAGCCGCCCACCACAGGAGGGACTCATCCCCAACCCCCGGTGGGCGGGGCGGCGCAGGAGACTGCTCCCAGTCCAGCCGACCGCCTCGACACCCTGCGTTCTCGCGCAATCCCCAAACGCGAGGAGGTCGAAGCGCGGATAGGGGTGTCCCTGCCCAAGATGCTGCTCCCCTACCTGGTGGACGCCCGGGAGATCACCATCATCGACCCGTACTTGCGGAAGCGCCACCAGATCGCGAACATCCACGACATCCTGATCCACCTGGTCCAGGCCGTCGGCTTGGCGGCACCCCCTCGCGTCCATCTCACCACCGGTCGGGCAGAGCCCGACAGAGCCACTGAGCAGACGCAACTGCTCAACGACCTCTCCCAGACGTGGGGCCATTTCGGCGTCGAGATCGACTACGAGTTCGTTGCCGACATCCACGACCGCGTCATCAAAACGGACACCGGCTGGGTCATCGACCTGGGTCGCGGCCTGGACGTGTACGAGCGCTTCCAAGCGCTGTCGAGGTTCGATCCGCGCTTCGACCTCATGGAGCTGCGCAGGACCAAGGGCTTCACCTTCAACGCGCAACGGGCGGAGTAGGACTCCTAGGCGCGTGTGAGCGCTGTTATCATCGAGTTAGGCACATCGTGTAGGGCGGTGGGCCAACCAGTGGAGGCGCCCCATGAACCAGCAGAATATCAGCGGCATTGGCGACGGAAACACCATTAGTCAACACCAGCACATTGGCGATCAAACACTGTACTCACTCAGTCTTGACGGTCTTGCTGAGGAGGACGCCCTCGCCCGAAGGGTGACGGCAACTGAGCGCTACAGCCGCATGAGATCAGCATTGGTTGCGTTCGTTTTCGCCCTTCTTGGATTCGGATGCCTTGCGTACTTCTACTGGAATGACGGATGTCCGGGACTCAGCAAACTCGTTGAGCTTGCACAAGAGAGCCTACTCACAGTCATCTTCGAGTACACATTGCCACTAATAGTGGGAGCCACGGCTAGCGCGTTCTTCGGGAAGAAGATAACAAAGCCCACGGACATTGAGATCAGGAGCAAAGGCAGGCGAAAGCACATCTACAGCATCGCGCGCGAAAAAGGGTACTCAAAGAGAGAGTGGCGCCGTGCGCAACGACGCACAAGGGATCGGGCTTGACATCAACGCCGACTGTTTCACGTGAAACATCCCGTCCCCGCAGAACGCCCGTTGTTTCACGTGAAACAACGGGCGTTTTCACGGCTCGCCGAGTCGGTGCCACGAGTTTCCGTTGGGCGATGAGTTCGCACGAACACTCGTCAGCAACAACACCACAACACCACAACGCCAACAGCGCACTCAGCAACCAGCAAGCCCCGCCTCGCGACCTGGGCACAAGAGGTGTTCACCCTCAAAGGGGCGCCACCAACGAGAGCACTCACCAGCGAGGCACCACCCGCCAACAGCGCATTCAACAACCAGCCTGCCCCGCCTCGCGGCCTGGGCCTAAAGAACCACCCACCTGCGGCTACGGCGAACGCCCCCACCAACGCGAGGGACAGCCCTCCGCCGAAGACACTCACCAACAAGGACACCCACCAGCAAACCCACTCCGCCACCGCCCCCGTCAACTGCGGGCAGTGGACAGCCCCCGGGACGGCCCCCGCCTCGCGGCCCGGGCACGGGCGAGCGCGCCGTGGCGGGGGGCGAATACCCAGGCGAGGGCGAAGAAGCCGATGAGCACCAGGACGATCGTCGCGCCAGTGGGAACGTCGATGGACCATGAGAGGTAGAGGCCGACGACCCCGGCCAGCGCCCCCAGGGCGGGCGACAGCCACATCATGGTGAGGAGGCGGTCGGTGAGCAGGCGCGCGATCGAGGCGGGCGCGACCAGCAGGGCGAGCACGAGCACATTTCCAATGGTCTGCACGGAGATCACCACCGCCAGGGCGACGGCCGTGTACAGCACCAGGTCCGTGGCAAGGATCCTCACTCCCGCCACGCGCGCGGTCTCGCGGTCCAGGGTGACGGCCACGATCCACCTGTGGAAGACGCACAGCAGGGCGAGCACCACCGCTCCCCCACCGATGGCGACCGGCACGTCCGAGGCGGGGACGCCGGTGATCGACCCGAAGAGGAAGTCCTGCAGGCTGCCCGCGTAACCCGGGGCGCGCGCGATGATGACGACCCCCAGGGCGAAGGCGCCGACGAAGAGCACTCCGATGATCGAGTCTTCCTTGAGGCGCCGGCTGTGTGAGAGCAGGGCGACCAGGACGGCCGTGGCCACGCCCGCTATCGCGCCGCCGAGCACCAGGGATCCCGACGTGAGGAAGGCGATGGCAAGCCCTGGGAACACGGAGTGCGCCACCGCGTCGCCGATGAACGCCATTCCGCGCAGCACCACGTGCACGCCGACAGCTCCGCACACCACAGCGGCCAGGACCGCCATGAGGAGCGCGCGCGGCAGGAACGCCAGAACCGGATTCGTCAGGTCCCGCAGGAAATCGACGGGGCTGAGGAACTCGGCGGCGCGCGCGATCACCGCCCCGTTCACGCGACCACCCCCAGGGCGCTCAGCAGGGGGTTGTCCTCGCGCACCTCGAAGGTCCGCACCCACACGTCGGCGTCGCGCAGTTGATCGGGCGCGCCCGATCCGATGACGGTTCCGTTGATCAGGCAGAGGCGGTCGCACTGGGCGCGCGCCCCCACCAGGTCGTGCGTGGTCATGAGGACCGCGCAGCCCGATGCCGCCAAGGAGGCGAAGAGGTCCATGAGCAGTTCCTGCGTGGGCATGTCCAATCCAGTGAAGGGCTCGTCGAGCAGCAGGACGGAGGGCTCCAACGCGAGGGCGCGGGCGACGAGCACCCTTTGCCGCTGTCCGCCGGAGAGCTCCGCGACCGGCCGGTCGGCCAGTTCCCTCATTCCGACTTTCGCCAGCGCGCGCTCAACTGCCCTGTGGTGTGCGAGGCGGGGGCGCGCGAGGAGCCCGAGCCTGACGCTCACGGCGCCCAGGACCGCGTCGCGGACACTGATGGGGAAGTCCCACGCGAACTCGTGCCGCTGCGGCACGTACCCGACGGCGGCGGCGCATTCGATGCTGCCCGCGGCGGCGGGGACCAGCCCGAGGACAGCGCGGATGAGGGTCGTCTTGCCAGCGCCGTTGGGGCCGATGAGCCCGACCAGCTCCCCCGCCGACACCGTCAGGTCGACGCCGCGCAGCACGGGCCGCCCGCCCAGGTTCACGCTGAGGCCGCGCACGACCAGCGGGCTGTCCGCCTCCTCCGTCGGGCCCCCGCCCCCTGTTGGGCGGGCGTCTCCCCTGTGCGACTGTTTCACCGCGTTCCCTCCTTCGACGAGGCGGGGGCCGGGTCCGCTGCCCCAGGTCCGCCTGCCCGGTCCGCTCCCCCGGCTCCGTCGGGTCCGCCCGTTCTGTCAGCACCGGCCGCTCCAGCCGCCTGGCGCACTCCTCCGGCGCCGGCTGCTCCAGCTGCCCGGTCATTCCCCCCGGCTGTGTCCGATTCTTCGGCTCCTTCCATCCCCTCGGCCCCGTCGGCCTCCGCGATGGCTTTGCGGCGCTCGGCGGCGATGCTCCTCGACCGCATGATGAGGACGGCTCCGAGGGCCACGGTGATGGATGCGGCGACGACAAGGGCGATGATGAGCATCACCTGGTCGGAGAGCCCGGTCCCATCCGCGGATGATCCAGTGGGCACCCGCGCCTCGTTCGCCGAGGCGCCGTCGTCGGCCAGGGCGCTGTCCCCTGCGCGGCCGGCGCCGGCCGCCGAACCCCCTCCACCCGCAGAATCCGCAGAACCCGCGGCGCCCGCCTCGGCGGCCGCAGCCGGAGCAGCGGCGAAGGCCTCGTCGGCGGAGGTCTGCGACCCGACTGCGAAACGCAGGGTCGTAGAGGCGCTGAGCTGCTGCCCGTCGGTGGTCCGGGCGGAGAAGGTGAGGGCAGCCGTGTAGACGCCGGGCGCGCTGAACACCCAGTTGGCGTGGACGTGGGTGGAGGCGTCGACCCACACGTCCTGAGCCTGTCCGCTCTGCCCGTCGACCAGGAGCCGGGGCTTGCCGAAGGTGCCGTCCTGGAGGAACATCCACGTCCGCCCGGGGCCGCTGACGGATCCGATGCGCATGGTGGCCCCGCGGTCGATGGCGGAGACGACCCCGGGGTCCTGCGTGTTCCAGCCGAGCCACACGACGTCCGGGTTCTGCGTCTGCGGCACGACGTAGTACTGCTCGCCCGCTTGGGCTCCCATGAAGGCGTAGTCGGAGCCTGTGGGGGCCGCCATGAGGGCGGCGTCGCTGACGCGCAGCACCGTCCGGTCGGGGTCCCGCCACACGGGGTGGGCGCCGGAGTCGTCGCGCAGGGCGACGCTCCACTGCCCGTCCACCATGCGGGGGCCGATGTCCACGTGCCCGGTGCCGATGACTGCGGACTCGGTCGACGCCTCCTCGTCAGCGGCGACCGTCTGGTCCAGGGCAGGGTCGTCCGCGGCCCGGGCGGGGGCGGTCCCCAATGCCAGTGCGATGATCCCCACCGCCAGGGAGGCGACCGCGCCTCGTGTGCGGAGTCTCATGGTGTCTCCTGTTCTGTGTCCCCCAGGCACGTCGCCAGGGAGTGCGCGTTGAAGCGCATCATGTCGATGTAGGTCGGGGCGTTCGCGTCCAGGGTGTCCCCGTAGAGCGGGCACACGCGCACCCCCGCGTCCTCGGCGGCCGTGCGCAGGGTCGACCGGGTCCGCGCCAGGTTGGGCTCCAGGAACACGGCGGGGATGCGCAGGTCGGTGAGCGTCGCCTGGAGCCTCACCCTGTCGGCCACGGAGGGCTCCACCCCCGGGTTGGGGGCGACGAAGCCGGAGACCTCGAGGCCGTAGGCCCGTGCGAGGTACCCGAAGGCGTCGTTGGTGGTGACGAGGCGCCGGCGCTCGGATGGTATCCGCGCGATCTCGGCCTGGACCTCGGCGTCGAGGCCGTCGAGCCGCGCGAGGTAGGCCGCCGCGTTGCGCTGGTACTCGTCGGCGGAGGCCGGGTCCGCTTCCGTCAGGGCGTCGCGGATGACGCGCACGTAGGCGGCGGCGTTGTGGGCGTCGTGCCACAGGTGCGGGTCGATCTCGCCGTGAACGTGCTTGCCGAGGACGGCTTGCGGCAGCATGTACACGTCGGAGCCGGGTTCGCCGACGAAGCGGTACCCTGTGCCCGGCACTTGGGTGAGGGTCCGCGTGGGCACGTCGATGACGACGTCGTCGAGGCTGTAGGACTCCATGGCGGACAGGCCTGTTCCCCCGGTCGGGCCGACTCCCCCGCCTTCCTCAGTGGCCGGCGGGGCCGCCGCGGGGAGCGGTGTGGCGTCCTCCCCCACTGCGCCCTTGTCGGCGGCGAGGGTCAGCATCCCACGGTCGAGGTCCGCGGTGATGTCGGCGTGCCCGGCGGCCAGCACGGCGCGGCCCTGCTGTGCGGCGACCTCGTCCGCCCCGACGCCCACCGCGAACACAGCGGTCCCGGAGCCGAGCGGGGTGGGCGCTGCGCCGGGGCTCGTGCGCAGGCGGGCCTCGAAGTGGATGCGGTACACGCCGGGCTGTGTGAACGCCCAGCTCATGTGCTGGTGGGCGTCGGCGGGCAGCACGGAGGTGTCCGCCTGGTAGCCCGACGCCTCGTCGAAGCCGTCGGAGGAGGCGAATCCGACCTGGGGCTCGCCGAAGGAGGTCGTCAGGTAGGCCGACGCCGCGCCCGGCCCCTCGACCCCTGTGGCGACCAGGTCGACCTCGGATGAGCGGTCCGCCCCCAGGGAGCGGCCGCTGCCGATCACGCGCATGCCGAGCCAGACGGTGTCCAGGCTCCGGTCCTCCACGAGGGGCAGCACCGTCGCCCCCTGTTTGGCGGCCTCCTCGGCGACGGACACGGACTTCGCGTTCGGCGGCAGGTTGGCGTCCATGGCGCGGATGATCGCGTGCTCCTCCAGCAGCAGGTAGTTCGACAGGGCCACGTCCGCGTAGGCGACATCGCGGATGGTGCGCAGAGAGGGCTCCCACGAGTGGGGGTCGGCGCCATCGGGCACCATCTGCGTGACGCTCGCGCGGTCGCCGGCGACGTTGCGCGCCAGGTCCGCCAGGATCCCCGTTGTGGCGACGACGCGGATGCGGTGGTCCTTCTGGGCGTCCGCCTCTGTGGCGGTGCTGGAGCACGCGGAGGCGGACAGGGCGGCTGCGAGCAGCAGGCCGGCCGCGCGACGCCTAGTGGGCACTGCGGTTCCCCACTCTGCCCTGCGCGCCCCTGCGCCGGGACGCTCCCACGGCCACGCAGCCGCTGAACACCAGTGCTGTGGCGAGGAGGAGGATGCGTTGCGCGTCGGCACCGGTCGTCGCCAGCGTGAGGTCGCATTCATCGCCCGAGGCGGTGCGGCCCACGACTTCCGAGACGACGGGGCGCCCATTCGCCCCCGTCGTGCCCGTGGGCGTCAGGCGCGTCGTGGTGCCGCCGCCGGTGCCTGCCAGGTCGGCGCCCGTCGGCGTGACCCGCATGGAGAGGGTGAGGGTGTAGGTCCCGGGCTCGGTGAAGAGCCAGTTCTGGTGCGCGTGGGTGTTGGGCGGCAGGGTGTAGGTGCTGCCGGCTCCGTCGAAGACGTGCTCGCCGACCCCTCCCCCGAGGCTTCCGGAGTTGAAGACCGCGACGCGCCCAGGCCCGTCGACGGAGTCAAGAGTGAAGTTCACCCCGCCTGTGGTGCCGTTGACGATCTCGTCCCTCTGGGAGTTCATGCCCAACCAGGGGACGCCCGGCACCTGGGTGGAGGAGATCAGCCACACCTGCGACCCGGGGGTGGCGACGAAGGAAGTCTCGTCGGGCGCCGTGATGCGGGCGGCGTCACCGAGGGCGAAGGTGAGGGAAGCGGGGTCCACCCATTGCGCGGGCGCACTGCGGTCGTCCTTCACGCGCGCGACCAGTTGCCCGTTCTCTATCGCGGGCCCCAGGTCGAAGTGCCCTTCCGTCGCGTTCCCCGAGGCCCCCGGACCAACGCTGAAGGTGAGGGTCGTGCGCGCCGTGTTCGGCGAGGCCTGGTTGGAGGTGAGCGACGCCTGTTCCTCAGCGGTCGCCTCGCGGGTGATCGTGGTGGCCACGCACTTCTCGCCGCTCGACGAGGCGCGGGCCGCATTGCGCGCGTCCGGCTGTCCGCTCGTCCTCCCGTCGCCCTGTGCGCTCGGCGAGGCGGTCGCATTACTGGTCGGCGCAGTCTGCTGTTGCGCGGTGGCGGGCTGCGATGGCGTATTCGATGCGGGAACGCCAGCGGGGGCGAGGGCATTCGCGATCGCCTCGGATCCCACGGCGACGCGCAGCGCGAGTGTGGCCGGTGATTGGGCGACTGCGTCGGTCGTACTGCTCCACGCGGTGATCGTCATATTCAGTGAGTACTCACCCGGAGCTGTGAACATCCACGACAGCGTTCCCTCGGTCTGCTCCCCCAACGGGAGGATCGAGTAGGCCTCCGTGTCCGCGTCGGCGATATTGAAGGACCCGCCGTGGAGGACTGCGGTCGCCTTCCCGTTCGGATCCCTCCTGTATACGAGGACCTGAGCACCCTCGGGCCCCGAGGCCGTGACATTGATCTGCGCACGGTCGTATCCGGCCTCCCTGAGTGCGCCCAGGGACCAGCCGAGCGCGTCCGCTCCATCGCCGGGCACCTGGCCCATCTCGTAGCCCTCTGTGGACATGGGCGCATTCGCGCCTTTCAGTAGAGCGGAGTCATCCACTCCGAGCACCGCGTGTTGTGCATCCACCGCCAGCCCGTCCAGCGCGAGGCCGAGGCTCAATGTTTCACGTGAAACAGTCGTTACGACACGGAAGCCCCGACCGGCGGTTGCAGGAGCCTGGGAGCCGCCGCTCATGGGAGCGCCCCCATCGGAGGGCACTACAGGCCCAGAAGAGGATTGCGCACCGGGAGAGTCGACCACCGCCACTGGGGAGGGAGCCGCCCCACCATCCCCTTCGGACGCCCGCGCCCCTCCTTGCACGAGGGGAATGAGGAGCGCCGCACCCGCCAGCGAGGCGACGATCGTTCGTCGGAGCCGCTGGGTCCCGCTGACCGGGGCCAACGGACGGGAGCGGCGATTAGTGACGGCCATGGAATCCAACCTTTGACTGCAATTTACATTGAATGAGAATCGTTATCATTATAGGCTCCGGGTTCCCGGAACGCCCAATCGATGCGACAACGCTCTGAAACCCGGGGCTCCGGGCACACTGCCCGCGGCTCGGCCCGGCCGTTCCCCGCATCCTGGACACCCCGCGCGCCCCTCGCGCAGCCACGTACCCGTCACCCCACCTGCGTCCTTCGGCCCCAGGGAACTTCATAGCCACGACACCGCCACCCCAGCGCCCTGCGCGCCCACCCCAATGCGCCTGGCGCACCTCGACGACCAACAGTCCGACAACGCCAGGCAGAGCCGCCACTCCCCCGCCTTGCGCGCCTCGGGACGGTGGGCCTTTCCCCCATGCGCCTGGTGCGCCTTCCGGCCACCGGAGCCATCCGATACGGGCAAAACGGATCGCGGACGCGCGCAGCGGGGATACCATGAAGTAGCTGACTGAGGAGGCGGAGTGGACGAGATACTCATTCGGCAGCGCGAGAAGACGCTGCGCCAGTTCAAGGCCAAGGGCCAACCGGTCCATGAGTCCGAGGAGTTCATGGACAACGCGTTGCAGTACATGGACGCCCACATGCAACAGGCGTCCTCCAAAGTGGAACTCGCATTCCTCGCGGCCGAGTACTCCCAGAACCAAGCGGGCCGCACCTGCATCCCCTCCGTCGGGGGCACCAAGTTCCGCCCATGGAACTTCAACCTCCTCTCAGTCGACGAGAGCGTCGAGAACCTGCACTTCGTCGCGGTGCGGGCGAAGGACTGGGCATTCGCGCAGGTTTCCACCTCGGATGGGAGGAACCTCGCCCAAGGCACACCCGAGTACCTCAACCACATCGCGACTGTGGATCCTGATTTCATCCAACTGCTGCGCGAGAACCCCGACCTCTTCGACGGCATCGCCTCCGGGCGGATCCGCCTGCACAACGATATGTGCTGGGTCGATGACACGGGCCTCGACTCCATCCAGTACCGCTCGCAGCCCTTCGTCTTCACGCCCGAAACCTTGGCGGTCCTGAGAGAGAGGATCCACTCATGACCGAGTTCATCGCTCTGCGCCCCGAGCGCGTCGACCAGATCATCACCGCGTGGGCTGCGGTGCGATGGCCCCTCAAGGAACGCCACGCCACCCGCCTGTTCGCCCAGACCGGCTTCATGCCCGACAGGCACGGCACCCACGCCTTCCGCTCGGAGCTGCGCCCTGTGGCGGACTCCTTCTTCATCTCGAATGGGAAACACGTCCAGAGCGCGCACGTCGCCCTATCGACTATCGCCACTCCTGACCAGTACGGACGCTCCGCTCCGCTCACCCAATCCGTGTACCTCACCTACGCCCAGATCATCGACGCCCGTACCGGCGCCAAGCGCGAGGCCGAGGACGACGGAACAGGACCGCAGGCGCGGTGGCGCCTGGCCAATGGATCGAACATCGTTCTTGGAGCCAATCAAGCGCTGGTGGATCTGACAGTCAACTCCCCCGAGCAGACGGCGATCCTCGATTGGCAGATCCTCTGGGAACTCCAAGGGCGGCCCGAGTAACGACCCGACGAGGGGAACGGAAGCAAGACCCCTCCCCGCCCCCGCCAACAACGCCACGCCCTCCTGCACCAGCGCAGCCCCGGCGCACGATGCCCGCCAAGGGCGACGGAAGCGGCGCGCCAGCGGATGTTCAGAAGGCTGACGGCATGAGTGCGGGTGCAAGCACAGTCTCCCCGCGCAGAGCGCCGACGAACCCACTCCCCCCGGGAACAGAGCCCGATTCGCGGAGCGCCCGCCCCACACCATCAGCTGGTAGCTCCAGGGCTGGGACTCGGGACCCACCTCGTTAGCGAACGCCTCCGGGGCTAGGAGTCGGGGCCCATCCCTTCACCCCCGGATGGGATGCCGGGAACGGATCCCGCCTCGCGAACCGATCGCGATCACAGCGCCATGATCACCGCACGCCGCGCGGCGCGGGACATCCGCCCCAGAGCGCGGCAAGACCCACAGCCCTACTCCGGAAGCATTCGATTGTTTCACGTGAAACAATCGAATCGCGCCCACTGGAGCACCCTTTCCGGCCTGCGGTACCCGCCCACGCCGGAGGCGAAAAAGTGGCACACTTGACCTATCCGCGCCCCGAACGAAGGGCGCGTCAGAACAAAGGAAGACACGCGTGAGCACGCCCACCCCCTCCCCGCAGGGAAAGAAACCCCACCACGGCACCCGCCTCGACCCTTGGTTCGACGCCTACGCCGAGCGAGCTCACAACCTGCGCGCATCCGAGATCCGCGCTCTGTTCTCCGTCGTGTCCCGGCCCGAAGTCGTTTCCCTGGCCGGCGGAATGCCCAATCTCAAGGATCTGCCGCTCGACCAGCTCGCCGCCTCCGCCGAGCGCCTCATCACCAGGCACGGAGCGCAGGCCATGCAGTACGGGAGCGGGCAGGGTTGGGAGGTCCTGCGCGAACGGATCACCGAGGTCATGACCTACGACGGCATCGTCGGCGCCGATCCCGACAACGTCGTCGTCACCACGGGGAGCCAGCAGGCGCTCGACCTGGTCACCGAGCTCTTCGTCGACCCAGGCGACGTCGTCCTCGCCGAGGCCCCCTCTTACGTAGGCGCCCTCGGCGTCTTCCGCGCGCGCCAAGCCGACGTCATCCACGTCCCCATGGACGAGCACGGCCTGATTCCCGAGGCCCTCGTCGAAACGATCCGCAATGCGCGCGCCGCGGGGAAGACCATCAAGTTCATCTACATCGTCCCGAACTACCACAACCCCGCTGGGGTCACCCTCTCCCTGGAACGGCGCCCGGTCATCGCCGAGATCTGCATGCGCGAGCGCATCCTCATCGTGGAGGACAATCCCTACGGCCTGCTGGGCTTCCACTCCGACCCCCTGCCCGCTCTCAAGTCCTTCTCCCCCGAAGGCGTCGTCTACCTGGGCTCCTTCTCCAAGATGTTCGCACCCGGGTTCCGCATCGGATGGGCGTACGCCCCCCACGCGATCCGGGCAAAGCTGGTGCTCGCCTCGGAATCCGCCATCCTGTGCCCCTCCATGGTCGGCCAAATGGCCATCGCGGACTACCTCGGCGACTACGACTGGTACGGGCAGGTGAAGTCCTTCCGCGCGATGTACGCCGAGAGGTGCAAGGCGATGCTGGACTCCTTGGCCGAGTACATGCCCGATTGCCGGTGGACCGTTCCCGAGGGCGGCTTCTACACGTGGGTGACCCTGCCTAACGGCCTCGACGCGAAGGCCATGCTCCCCCGTGCTGTGCGCGCGCGGGTCGCCTATGTCGCCGGAACGGCCTTCTACTACGACGGCCAGGGGAACGACCACATGCGCCTGTCCTTCTGCTACCCCACACCCGAGCGGATCCGCGAGGGAGTCCGCCGCCTTTCCACCGTCGTCAACGCGGAGAAGGACATCGTCGACATGTTCGGAACAGGTGACAACCCGTCGTCCCGCTGACCGCCGACCCACATCTAGGAGCACCCCATGGCAACCCCCACCAAAGTCCTCATCATCGCCGGCGGGCTCACCCACGAGCGCGACGTCTCCGTCCGCTCGGGGCGCCGGGTGGCGAATATCCTCACCCGTGCAGGATTCGTGGTCCGCATCACTGATGTCAATGACACGCTCGTGTCCACTATTGCCTCATTCCAGCCCAATGTCGTATGGCCCCTGGTCCACGGCTCCATCGGCGAGGACGGCTCCCTGCAGACGCTACTGGAATCCCTCGGCATCCCCTTCGTCGGATCCGCGAGCGTCCAATCGATGCTCGCCTCGAACAAGCCGACGGCGAAGGCGCTCCTGGCCTCGGCGGGAATGCCGACGCCGGGATGGTTCTCACTCCCCCAGGCCCTTTTCCGCCAGGTCGGCGCCACCAACGTCCTCAGCGCCATCGAGCACGGCGTGAGCTTCCCCGTCGTCATCAAACCCACCGACGGCGGCAGCGCCCTGGGGCTGTCCACGGCCCACAACGCGGAAGAACTACGCACCGCCATGGTCGACGCCTTCGCCTACGGGCAGAAACTCATGGTCGAGCAGCGCATCGACGGCCGCGATGTCGCGGTCTCCGTCGTCGACCTGGGCGACGGCCCCATCGCCCTGCCGCCTGTGGAGATCTCCACCGACGGGGGCCGCTACGACTACGACGCCAGGTACACGACTGACGAGACCGAGTACTTCGTGCCCGCCCGCCTCGAATCGAATGCGCTCGCCGATCTGCGCGCGGCAGCCATCGAAGCCCACACCGCGTTGGGACTCCGCCACTTGTCCCGCATCGACTTCGTCATCGACGAGGACGGGACGTGCTGGTTCATCGATGCCAATGTCGCACCCGGAATGACGGACACGTCGTTGCTCCCCCAGGCGGCGGAGGCGGCCGACGACTATTCCTTCGCCGCGTTCTGCAAGGAGGTCGTCGACTTCGTCGCCTCAACCGGCGGGAACTCCACAAGCGAGTAGCCCCGGCCCCGGTGCCAAAGGCGGCCAGAGCCCCGGATCCTCCAGGATCCGGGGCTCTTTCCCCGCTCAGAGCAGGTAACCGAACTCTCTGAGGCGCTGACGCGCGTCCAACGGATTCGTCCACAGGATCCCGCCCATGCCCATGAGTTCGGCGGCCCGCACGTTGACCTTGCGGTCATCGACGAAGACAACGTCGTGGACGTTCGATCCCGACTGGACGAGGGCGTCCCTGTAGATCCCGCGTTGCGGTTTGCACACCCCGTAGTCGCAGGAGAACACGAAGAAGTCGAAACAGCTCCCCCATTCGGACTCTTTGATCGACCGGGAGACCGAGTAGGGGGCGTTGGAGACAATGCCGAGCCGCGCTCCTCCGCGCCTCAGATCGCGGGCCAGTTCGATGACATCAGGATTGGCGTCGAGCATGCGCGCCGTATCCAGGCCGACGAGTTCCTTGAGGGTCGCGGGGCTGGGTTCGGGGAGCCCACAGTCGCCGGCGACACGGTCCCAGAACTGCCTATCCGAGCAACCTGCATCGTATTCGCCGCGATGCGCCCAGATCGCCTGGTCGACGAGGCGGGCGAAAGCCGCCGTCTCCTCGCCGAGCAACGCGGCAACAGCCAGCGGATCGGGATGGGAGTCCACCAGCACGCCGCCGACATCGAAAAGCACGCTGCGCGTACTGCTTGAAGCAATCATGCCTTTCGCTCCTTCATCAGATCGGGGTTCCCGGCACTGGAAACCCTTAGTGTATTTACCGGTATCCGGACGCGCACGCGCTAAGAATGTCAGCTTTCGAACATACCGACTCTGAGCAGCAGCGTTCTACGGATCTGGATGCCCTCAGTGTCGGAGAATGAGATCGGCAATGCGCTGCAGGTCATCGGAACCCGCGAACTCGATGACGATCTTCCCCTTCTTGCGCCCTTCTGTGATCGTCACGCGCGTTTCGTAGACATCCTGGAGTGCAGTGACAACACTCTCCCCGAGCGCCGAAACCTGTGGCTTCTTGCGGGCGCGCGGCTTGGGGCCCGCTTTGACCTTGCCGAGTCGCACCAGCTCCTCCGTGGTCCGCACGGAAAGGCCCTCACTGATGATCCGATCAGCCAAGCGCTCCATCTCATCCGCTGAGGGAAGCGCCAGGAGGGCGCGGGCATGGCCCGCGGAGATCACCTGGGCGGCGACCTTCTTCTGAACGGCGGGGGGCAGCTTCAACAGACGGAGAGTGTTGGCGATTTGCGGACGAGAACGCGCGATGCGCTTGGCCAGTTCTTCCTGCGTCGCACCGAAATCGGCCATGAGCTGCTGATACGCGGAAGCCTCTTCCAGTGGATTGAGCTGAGCGCGGTGCAGGTTCTCCAGAAGGGCGTCCCGCAGCAGATCACTGTCGTCGGTTTGCCGGATGATCGCGGGAATCGTCGTCTCGCCCGCCAACTGGGAGGCGCGGAGCCGGCGCTCGCCCATAATGAGCTCGTACTTCGCCCCGGGCTTCTCGGCGAGGTACTCCTTGAGCCGGCCTTCAGGTTCACCGTCAGGAATCGGGCGCACAACGACCGGCTGCAGGACGCCGACCTCTTTGATGGAGGCGGCCAGTTCGGCGAGATCCTCCTCGTCGAAGATCTCACGCGGTTGCTTCGCATTGGGAACGATCTGATCAACAGGAACCTCCGCGAAGGAGGCGCCCGGAACAGGAAGCAGTTCAACCTCTTCCGATGTTTCACGTGAAACATCGGAAGGGGCATCCGGCACCAGCCGTTCCACGGGGAGGACGCTGTCAGCCCCGGCAGAGGGCGCACGATCCGTTCCCCTGGAGGGCGCGGCCCCGCCTTCCGCCACGTCTTTCACTGGAGTGGCCTGTCGCAGTATTTCCGCTCGCTTAGCAGGGCCCCGTTTCTTCCCCTGCGCGGAGGAGCGCTGCTTCGGCTGGAGCAGTTCTTTCGCTGAACCACCGCGCTGGCGAGTGTTCCCCTCAGGGAAGAAGACATCAAGGGGACTGCCGCCGGCCCTGGGCGCCGGAGTCTGCGACGGAGCGTCCTGCACCGGGGGGATGAGCGCCCCGAGCCCCCTGCCAAGACCCGTGTGCTTGCGCCCGCGCTTCACGCCATCAGCCTTCTGAACATCCGCCATTGCGATACTCCTTCAATTGCGTCAGCTCATTGTTTCACGTGAAACAACCCCACGGGCACCGTCAGGGCGCGTCATTGGTCACTTTCGGGAGCACTCGTTCAAAGCGTTCGGCAAAACGTTCATGACCTGCGAAAACGTGGAGTTATTACGCGCGGGCTCCGCGTGAAACATGCAGCTCCGGCGTGCCCGCGACTGCGGCGCCAGCGGCACGCGGTGCACGGCCTCACTCGGACTGCGGGAAACGGAGACTGACCTCCAGGGCGGCCATGCGGTACGCGACGGCGCCCACCGAACGCGCGTCGTAGGTGACCACGGTCTGCCCGTACGAGGGCGCCTCGGAGACGCGGACGTTGCGCGGGATGACTGTCCGCAGCGTCTGTTCCGGGAAGTGCGCGCGCACCTCGGCCTCGACCTCTTCGGAAAGGCGCGTGCGCCTATCAGCCATCGTCAACAGCATCGTCGACACGCGCAGGCCGGGATTGAGATCCGCCCCTATGCGCTCAACAGTCGCCCAGAGCTGGCTCAGCCCCTCGAGCGCGTAGTACTCGGCCTGGATCGGGATCAGCACCTCATCCGCGGCGACCATGACATTGAGAGTCACCAGCCCCAACGACGGGGGGCAGTCGATCAGGATGACATCGATGTCGTCGCGCGAGTCGAGGAACTCACGGAGCGCATTGCGCAGGAGGAACTCCCTCCCCTCGACATCGACCAGCTCGATCTCGGCCCCCGACAGGTCGATCGTGGCCGGGCAGACGCTGACCCCCTCGATATCCGGGCACGGCCTGAGGACCTCCTCGATGGAGGCGCCACCGATAATGACATCGTAAGTGGACAGGACGCCCGTGTCGTGCTCGACACCGAGCGCGCTGGACGCGTTCCCCTGCGCATCGGCGTCGATGACGACGACATTGAGGCCACCGAGTGCGAATCCAGCGGCCATATTGACCGTCGACGTCGTTTTGCCGACGCCGCCCTTCTGATTGGCGATGGCGATAGTGCGGGTGCGCTCAGGACGGCCGAAGGTCGCGTCATCCAGCATCTTCAAGTCGCGCAGCGCGCGCTCGACTTGGCCGGATAGAGGCGCGTTGTTCTCAGTGGTCACGGCTCACCTTCCTTCGGGCTCACCACTAGTCTACGTGCGAATACCCGCGGCGGGCAGCCGCCCTGCGGAGCAGGGCGCAGGGAGCTGCGCCACGGGGCGCTACTTCGTGCGCGTGCATTTCACGATGTAAGTCGACTCGTCCTCCATGACCGAGGGGACCTCGTGGATCTGCGCCATCAAATGATGGCGTTTCAATTCAGAAGCTGCTTCTTCTATCTCAATCGGAGCTCTCCGTCCCTTGAGTGCGACGAGCGCGCCCCCCGGTGCGATGAGCTTCGAGGTCATGCGGACCAGCTTCGCCATATTCGCAACAGCGCGGGCGGTGACGACATCCGCTTTCCCCTTGCCCCGCAGCTCCTCCGCGCGCGCCTGGTGGATAGTGGTGTTGTCCAGGCCCAGGGCGTCGACCACATCCGCCAGCCACTCGCAGCGCCTCGTCATCGGTTCGGCCAGGTGGACGTCCAAGTCCGGTCGGCACACGGCGATGACGATGCCCGGCAGCCCCGCGCCCGAGCCGATGTCCAGCACCTGGCCCCGGCGGGGCAGGAAGTCCAGGACCGCGGCCGAGTTGACGAGGTGGCGCGACCAGATGCGCTCCATGTCGCGCGGTCCGAGGAGGCCCCGCAACTCCCCCTCCTCCTCGAGCATGCGCGCGAATTCCGCGATGTCTGCGAAGGCGGGACCGAAGAAACGGCGCACCTCGTCTGTGGGAGCCTCCGGGGTGAAGGGATCGCCCGCCCGGCGCGGCGCGCGTCCACCGTCGCGCCGGGCGGGCACCCCGTCGGAGGGGCTCAGGGGCGCCTCACTCACCGTCCTCGTCCTCTGGCAGGATGACGACACGGCGGTGGGGCTCGACGCCCTCGGACTCGGACACCAGGCCCGCGTCGGCGACGACATCGTGGCAGACCTTGCGCTCGAAGGGGTTCATCGCCTCGAGCTTGACCTCTGCGCCAGTGGAGCGCACGCGCGCGATGGCCTCCTGCGTGATCTCCTGCAGCTCGGCCTTGCGGTCGGCCCGGAAGGAGGCGATGTCGAGCATGAGGCGCGACCTCTCCCCCGTCTCGGTCTGCACGGCCAGGCGGGTGAGTTCCTGAAGGGCGTCGAGCACCTCGCCGTCCTCGCCGACCAAGCGCTCCAGGTCGTCGTTGGAGTCGGCGATGATCTCGATCGAGGCGCGGCCGTTCTCGACGCCGATCTCGATGTCGCCATCCAGATCCGCGATGTCGAGCAGCTCCTCCAGGTAGTCGGCCGCCAGCTCGCCCTCTTCTTCCAGGCGCGTGAGCGCCTCGGACTTCTCGTCACTCATTGTGTTCCTCCCTCGGTGGTTTCGGACGTTGTGAGAACAAGTCAGCGCTTGTTCTTGGACTTCTTCCGGCGCGCCCTGCGGCGCTCCTGCCGGCGGCGCTCGAGCTCAGCGGCGCTGATCGCGGCCCCCTGGGCGGTCTTCGCCGAGGACCCCTTGTCCGGGGCGGAGGCCTCGCGCTGCGCCGCGGCCTCGCGCAGGCGCTGCTCGCGGGACTTCTTCTTGCCGGTGGGGCGCGCGACGGCCTCCTTGCGGCTCCTCGCCTTCTCGAGGGCCTGGCGCAGGCCGTGCATCCACTGCTCGTCGGGCAGCGTCGTCCACTCCTGCGAGGCGAGGTTGCGGTAGACCGTGACGATGTCGCCCGCGCTCATGAAATCGGGGAAGTCCGAGGCGATCTTCTGCTTCTTCGCCCGCTGGCGGATCTCCGCCAGGGATTTCTCGTTGAACGCGACCACATCGGGGTCAGTGGCCGAGGTGGGCAGCTCCGCGCGGCGGCGGTCGTACTCCACGAAGTAGGGCTTCGCCCACTCCTGGTAGTCCTTCTCGCGCTTGGCGCGCAGATCGGCGTAGGCGGGCGATCCGGGCGTGGGCATGACCTTGATGGTCCAGTACGCCTGTCCGAGCGCCCAGAAGGAGGAGGTCACCGTGTAGACGACGACGCCCATCTGGAAGAAGACGCCCGAGAACACGAACATCACGGGCATCACGTACATCATCGAGCGCTGCGAGCGCGCCATCGGGTTCGATCCCATGTCGGGCATGTTGCGCGAGAAGGACAGGCGCATCGACACGAACTGCAGGGCGACCATCAGGATGATCGCGACGACGAAGACGATGACGGCGGAGCTGTTGGAGGTCTCCGTCCTGAGCGTGTGGGAGAGCGGCACGCCGAAGACGGTCGACCCGTTGATCTCCGAGGCGGTGGTCTGGGTGATCGGGCCCAGGCTGGACGCGGCCTGCCCGGAGTACGTGTAGGTGCCCTCCGCCAGGTCCTTGACGGCGTAGATCGCCCGGTACATGGCGAAGAGGACGGGCATCTGGACCAGGAGCGGCAGGCACGAGGCGAAGGGCGACACCTTGTGCTTGCGGTAGAGCGCCTGGGTCTCCTCCGTCATCTTCTGGCGCGAGACCATGTCCTTCTTGCCCTTGTACTTCTCCTGGATCTTCCTGATCTCGGGCTGGACGGCCTGCATCGCCCGCGAGGAGCGGATCTGCTTGAGCAGGAGGGGCACGATCGCGACGCGCACCAGGATCGTGAGGAGGACGATCGACAGGACCCACGCGATGCCGGACCCCGACGGCATGCCGATGAGGACCAGGAAGTCGTGGATCCACACCCAGACCCATGCGACTGCCACCGCGAAGGGGTGGATGATTGCGTCAAACATGCGCTCTCTCTTTCAATTGGCGGCGCAGCGCGCCGAGGACAAGTATGCGGGGCGGGTCAGCGTTCCCGCCCGCCCCCCGGACTCAGTCCCATGGGGAGCGGATGCTCGATGGTGGGGTCGTTGCCCGCCCAGTCGTCGGGCGGGACCCACGGGTCCGGCCTCCAGCGCCCCCGGGGCGGGACGCGGTCCACGCCCCCCAGGCTCCACGGGTTGCACCGGACGAGCCTCCACAGGGCCAGCGCCGTCCCCTTGGCGATGCCGTGGACGGTCACCGCCTCGACGGCGTACGCCGAGCACGTGGGCGCGTAGCGGCAGCGCGGCCCCAGCAGCGGTGAGACGAAGCGCTGGTAGAGGCGGATGGGCCACACGGCCGCCGCCCGCAGTGCCCCGGTCGCGCGGTTCACCGCTCCCCTCCCCCGCTCCACTTGCGCCAGGCGCGCGCCAGG
>ERZ772772.110-NODE-110-length-48492-cov-4.636043_pt1 | contig 48492 bp, 41 predicted proteins | sample MGYA00511484_ERZ772772 | MGnify/ENA primary metagenome ERZ772772 (study PRJEB29015, sample SAMEA2737913) | human oral metagenome | biome: human oral; feature: human-associated habitat; material: dental | place: China | collected 2088 ... | reverse complement strand
AGCGAAGCTGTAGCAATCCTGTATCAATAGGTGTCAAATACTTTTGACACCTACGTCATAATATATAAAATATATGTCTGTTATAATAAAAATATCTTATGTTCCGCACACTGTTTTCTCATTGCCTGAGGCCATATACTTGATTGTACTTCGCCTACATGTGCCCGGTTAAGAAGAAGCATGCAGAGTCTTGACTGACCTATACCTCCGCCTATCGTATAAGGAAGCTCCCCGTTAAGAAGCATTTTATGATAGGGAAGATTCCTTCTATCATTACAACCCGAAATATTCAGCTGCCTGTCAAGAGAGTTTTCATCAACCCTTATACCCATACTTGATATTTCAAGTGCCATATCAAGCCAGTCAAACCAGAACAGTATATCACCGTTTAATCCCCAGTCATCATAATCAGGTGCTCTTGAGTCATGCGGTTCCCCATTTGAAAGAGCCGCTCCTATCCTCTTTATAAATACACAGCCGTATTCTTTTGTTATAAGATTTTCCCTCTCCTTGGGAGTTTTATCGGGATATCTTTGCAAAAGTTCTTCCGAATCTATAAAAACTATTTCCTTAGGCAGGTGATTTACCGCTTCCGGATACTTGTACCAGACCTCATGCTGCATATGCTTTATAATTTTAAATATATTCCTTACAATCTCCTCAAGCTTTTGTTCAGTCCTTTCCTCCCTGTGTATAACCTTTTCCCAGTCCCATTGATCTACATAACATGAATGCAGATTGTCAAGATCTTCATCACGTCTTATAGCATTCATATTTGTATATAATCCCTCTCCCGGATTATAGCCATATTCATGAAGCGCCATCCTTTTCCATTTCGCAAGAGACTGAACCACCTCAACCTCCTCACCCTTGATAGCCGCTATATCAAACGCCACCGGTCGTTCAACACCGCTTAAATTATCATTAAGTCCGCTTGATTTCGGTACAAACAGCGGTGCTGAAACCCTTTCAAGATTGAGTTCCTTGCCAAATTCCTTCTGAAAAGTATCTCGAATATATTTTATAGCCTCCTGTGTCTGCCTGATTGTAAGTACAGGATCATAGTTTTTGGGCAATATAAGTGCCATATTAATTCCTCTTTCATTAAAATATTTATATTTTTAAACTTATCGCTTTAAATAAAGTATTATTAAACCGATAAAACATTATTATTAGACCGGGCTTTAATAATTTGTGTTTAATTTCCTATCTCATTTACAACATCCCATATATCATCCGGTTCAAGTCCCAGTTTCCAGCATGCCACACCTGCAAGGTCCGCATCTTTTATAAGCTTTATCTTAAGAGACATCGACTTTTCCTCTTCCATCCATATATAAGCCGTTCCATCACTTTGCAGAATCTCACCCTTATACTGCCCCAGGCTGTCATCCCATACCAGATTAACCGCATTTTCATCAACCCAATCTTTTGCCGCCTTAATACCCAGTGCTTTTGAAGTAAGTCCATTTTCACCCTGTTTCCAGATTCTTACATAAAAAGGCACTGCATTTATCAGCTTTTCCTTAGGTACCTGTGTAAGGGTGTCTGCTATACCGTTTTTTACAAAACTGTAAGAGGCTACACTTCCCATGGTTTTATCACCCGCATAGTGTTCATCATAGCCCATGTTTATAACATAATCAACCACCTCGGCAAGCCTGTCTCTCTTAAAAAATGTATTAAAGGAAGCATAATTCGGTACATCAACTGAAAGGACTATCTTTTCTTTCCTGCACGCAACTGAAAGTTCTCTTATAAATTGCAGGTAATGTTTTGCCGCAACTTCCTTAAAGCTTTCAAAATCAATATTTATCCCGTCAATATCATAAGTGTTTACATCTTTTATAAGGCTGTCTATAAGTTTTCTGCGGTTTTCACTATCTGCAAACAACACTTCGGACCTTACTTTATCACTCAAATTATCTATAAGAGCCCATACCTGTACCCCTCTTGCATGTGCCTCATTTACATATTGTGCATCTGCAAGTGATGTGTAATTGCCTTCATTATCACTTAAAGAAAACCATGTCGGTGAAACTACGGTAAGACTTCCCGCCCTTTCAAGAAGGTTTGAAAGCCCTGAGTTCGCTTCTGCACTTGTAACCTGATGCCAGCCTAAAATTACAGGTTTTTCAAGACTTATATTTGTATATTTCGCTTTTTCAAAGCTGCTGTGCTTTGCCTCCTCCTTATAATCCGATGATACTCGTCTCTTTTCAACATATCCTATATATCCGTCCCTTGTAAAAACCTTAATCCATGCATCATTTCCGTCCGTACGGGTATCCGAAACCATTATTATATCTTCATCCTTAACCATATCCTTCACTATATCGCCTTTTCTTGAAGATGATACCCTCATTTTTGTATCTCTGCTTATTACTGAAAGCTTTTCAGGGTCCCACTGATCATTTACATATATCCTGTTTACCCCATTGTCCGTATAAATAAGTGTTGAAATATCGGTATAGGTCTTTACAAGCTCTATATACACATATGCCTTTCCATCATCAACTATAATCTGAGGTTTCCCGTCCGAAGACATCGACTGCGTATCTGCATACAGTATCTCATCAGGCGTTGTATAAATAAGCAGGTTTTCCTTATCACTCCAGTAAAACTTGTCATTTAATGAATTTTCTACCCATTCAAGCGGAAGGTAAAAAGCTCCTTCTCTGTTTATTGCCTTAAAATCCTCAATATTATAATTATATATTATAGCCGCTTTATCACCGCTTACTCCAAAATATGCATTTATATCAGCCATTCTTTTTGATGAGCTGTTTTCCTCAATATATATCATAGCGAAATATGCACCTATGCATATTATAATGAGCAGCGGTATTATCCATACTCTGCTTTTTTTCTTTCTTTTCCTTGATACCAAAATTAGGAAACCTCCTTAAATTTGAGATTTCCTAATTATAACATAAAATATTAAATTTTTGCAGTTATATACTTATACGGTATACTTTTTATTGTATTCGAACATACATTTATACAATATGTTTTTATACAGCTTTACCGGATGCAGTGTACGACTTTTATACCAACCGGCATTAAAATCATTACACTGCATATTTGCAATGAAGATTTATATCTTAATTTTTATTTTTTCGAATCTTATCTCTTCTAAATTTTCAAGATTTTTATCAGCTATATAATCTCCCATATATTCACGGCTATATTCAGATACTTTAAGCATATGCATCAAATCATGCGTACTGCTCTTTTTGCCGTCTATATATATAGGAATTCCGCTGTTTTTATACCTTAAAAGTTTTTTTACATAAGCCTCCTGTGAAATATACAGGTTTATACCCTGCCTGACAGTATTATCCGGCTTTTCATTATAAGAATTTATCCCATATATCAACCACCTGACCCTTTTCTCCGGCTCCTAAGATCTTTGACTCCTAAAATCTCCGCCTTTAAAATTCCGTCATTTTAGGAGTTAAGATTTTAATGTGTCAAAATATATGATTAATAAGCTTACACCCTTTATTGTACCAAAAACATATATTTCTATTTTAGAGAACCGCAGATAAGACTTTCTCATGAGAAAATCACAGGTATTCTGCACCGTTCCTATATGATTTTTGCCACATATATGCACAGCCTTCTGAAATTTATACCATAAGGAATGTCTGAGGCACATAACTTAAGGTTTTAAAGAAATGCAGACAGCAAAAGTACATTATAGATCTACCGGTTCCGGATACACATGTGAAACAACAATCAGCATTATATTTTCACTCTAATATACAGCTTTCGATATATCATAATGTACTCTGCCGACTTCAGTTTTCTTTTCACACCTGCCTTAAATATCTTCGGGCTTTATGACTTAAACCTATTCATAAAGATATCATCATAAAGCAGTATCTAATAATTATAAAATGATTTTCCAAAGATATGAAAAAGCCGCACATAATAATGATGTAAGCCCTTGCGGAAAAAATATTATAAGACTTTAAGTGGATTTTAATAAAAAGATCTGCATAACCATGCATGAAAGCTTCCGTGTTTGATAGACTTTTACAGCAAAGGCAGATATTAAACTGTATGCTTAATCCCTCAAACAACCTCTTATAAACTCTTTCCTATTGTCCTATATCATGCTCTTTACATTTAAAATTATTTTGTGTTAAACTCATTCGATTATATAATCTTAATTACTTGGGATAATCTAAGATTTATAATATATAAAAATATATCATGGTTTGATATCAGCTTCCGTACTGTGTACAGCAAGTTGAAAATAAGATTTTCGATATTTTAGATATTTTTATTTTTTAAGCAGTTATTTGAAACGGATATAAATCAAATATTTTAATCTAAACTGTTTAAAATCCGCCTGCTTAAAGTTAAATTTATATTAATAATCTGTCGTCCGGCCTCCTTTCCCCCACTTAAACCCAGGCAAACAGCCTTTACAGCTTTCAACGGTTATTATATCCTTACTGCATAGTTTAGTCAATTACAAAAATCAGTTCGGTCGGTTTATTTGTAAAATAGAATATTTAGTGTATTTCATTGATTATTTGTACAATCTGATGTATATTATATACAAGCGGGAGTTTTTACACTTACTGCATATATTACCGGTTTCAATACTGCCGGTTTTTTACACCGTTATCTCCCGTTGTTGATGAAAGGGGGTTTCATGAAATTAGAACGGATTAATGAAAATCAGATAAAATGCACTTTATCCAATACGGATCTGCTTGCCCGCAATATCAATCTAAATGAACTCGCATATGGCACTGAAAAGATTAATATACTTTTTAATGAGCTGATTCAAAAGGCTGTACAAGAGCTTAATTTTACCGTCAGAGGTCCTTTTCGTATAGAAGCCGTACCGTTCCCGGGTGATAATATGGTTGTGATTATAACCAATGTTGATGACCCTGAGGAGGTTGACGTAAGATTTACAAAGTTCTCACCATTAGAAAATGAGGTTAATGTTTCAATGAATATTGATGATTTTGAAGCAGAAGGCTATACTGACAACCTGATGTTTGCAAAACATAGCTTTTCTGATAATGATCCTGGTGATTTATGCAACCGTATATTCGGTTTTGACTCTCTGGATGATGTTCAGGAAGCGGCAAAAGCGGTAGCAAGCACTTTTAACGGTGTCAGCCGCCTTTATAAAGACCCTGTTTCAGGAATTTATACACTTCTGCTTACAGATGAAGGAAATGATCATATAGGTTTTGCCGCATCCTGCAATAAGCTTACTGAATACGGCAGAAAAATTTCTTCAAACTACAGCAGTGTTTCATATATGGATGAGCATTATGATATTATTATAAAGGATTCCGCAATACAGGCACTTATAAAGTTTTAGCCTTTAAAATATCCATGCGGCAAATTGTCTGAAAAGAACTAAAAAGACCGGCACAGTTATTATATGTGCCGGTCTTTTACATACTTTTATATTCCGACACAGCCCGAATCATGGCTGTGCTTTATTTAATCCTTGATTAAAGAAGCCAAATCACTTATTAGTCCTGGGCAACAATCTCATTAATCTGTGATAAAAGTACATCGCAATCTATACCGTGAACCATACATGCCTCTTCAAGTGATTCACCCGTTGATGCCGGACAGCCTAAACAGTGCATACCTGCCCTCATTAAAATAGGTGCTATATGCTCATTAAGCATCAAAAGCTCTCCGATAGACATATCTTTAGTAATAGTCATAAACTTGTCCTCCTTTATTAAATTTAATTGCAATACTAATATACATTAATAGTATTATAATTGCAAGAAACATCGTAAATATTATTTATACAACTTCTTAAATATTACTGCTTATCTCTGCGGAAAATCCGTTGTTTGTCCTTATAATTTTAGATTGCCCGGCAAAAAATTCCAAAAGAGTATTGTTTTGGACAAATTTAAATAAATGTGTTATATTAAATCTATGAATATGTTGATAATTAATTTAATACAAAAAAACACGGCTTTTTTAAAAAAACTTTTTGCAGTAATTTTATATATGATTCCTGCATGTATATGTATCTCATGTACACCTGCTCCTGAGGCTTCAACAGGCTTTTTACATGAATATGGAGTTTTTTTAAATTTAAGCCCTGAAACTGCCGGTTATGAAGCGAAGCTTGCAAATTACCATACTGTAGTAATTGATGCACAATATTTTTCAAAGGAGGAGATAAAAGGTCTAAAAGATAAGGACCATATTGTATATTCATACCTGAACATCGGTTCAATAGAGAATTTCAGGAATTACTTTAACGAATATAAGTCTCTTATACTTTCAAATTATGAAAACTGGGACGAAGAATACTGGATAAATGTTTCCGATCCCGTATGGAAAGATTTCATAACTGACAGGCTTGCACCTTCACTGCTTGAAAAAGGTGTTGACGGTCTGTTTATAGACAATGTTGATATCTACTATCAATACCGGTCGGAAAAAATTTATAATTCAGTTACCGATATACTTAAACGCCTTAAATCAAAGAGTCCAAATATTATAATAAATGGCGGTGATACCTTTATAAGCAGATATATAGATGAAAAAAAACAGCCGGCTGATATACTGAGCGGTATAAACCAGGAGACCGTCTTTACTGCAATTGATTTTGAAAAAGGCAGTTTCAGACCCGCAGATATAGAAACACAGGAATATTTTACAGATTACCTTAAGAAAGCCCAAAAGCAAAATATAGATATATTTTTACTGGAATATACAAATGATGACAAGCTTAGGGATGAAATAAAACACTATTGTGATATCAATGGCTATTTATACTATATAAGCAGCTCTATTGAGCTTAATTAATGAATTTATGCACAAACAATTGCCTCACATCTTGAAATTTTACAGCTTTTCGTATACAATGTGTTTGCGTTGAATAATATATCAAAAGGAGGAAGTTTTTCATGGCTCATGTTATAAAAGACGGATGCATCATGTGTGGTACCTGTGCAGGTGAATGCCCTGTAAGTGCTATATCAGAAGGAGATCCTAAATATGTGATTGATCCTGATACATGTGTTGACTGTGGTGCATGTGCTGCGGTATGTCCTACGGGATGTATAGAAGCCTAATGCAATGATGCAGATATAATATCCTGTTAAATAAAATTACTTTTTTATATAGATGGGAAATTCAAAACATATTAAAAGACGGGGAGGATGCTCAACTTTCCCGTCTTTTAATATGTTTTTATGAAATTATAAAATACAGCATTACTTCTTTGACATCAACAGTACAGGCTATCTGCGGTATAGGCTCAGGTGTATATATCACTAGTAACTGAGCTTTGTTGCAGAACTGTCTTGTTCTGCTGAATACCGGCTCATGTATATATCACTAATAACCCGATACTCTTACACTATGTTTATCTGCCCTAAATTAAACCGTTTTAGAAAATCATGGTATGAAAGCATAAAAATTTTCCAGGCAGTATTATATGTATATTTAATGTCATATAAAAAATGAATTTACTCTATCAGCATTTTCCTGTGTCCAACCCCCAAACCAATCAAGTTTGCCATTGTCTAAAAAGAGCAGATAATCACAACATTCCTTCAAAAGTTCAGGATCATGAGTTATAATAAACAGAGTTTTTCCCTCACTGCTAAGGTTCTTCATAAGTTTAGAAACTCCTAACATATGTTTATAATCCAGACCGCTTGTCGGTTCATCAAAAATCAGCAATTCTTTACCACTTGCGATAGCACTCCCAATTGCAACTCTCTGCTTCTGTCCACCGGACAGAGAAAGAGGATGCACATCATAAAACTTTTCTAAGTTCAAATCTTTAAGTATCTTATCCGCCTTTTGCTTAGCCTCTTCATTATCATTTTCCATGCTTAGGAGGATTTCATCCAACACACTTTCTGTAAATAGTTGATGGTTTACATCCTGCATTACCATATAGCTTTTATTTTTCCAGTCTTTTGCCGAAAATATCCTGCCCTTGTAATTAAGAAAACCTTTCGTTTTTTTCTCAAGTCCACAGATTGATTTTGCCAATGTTGATTTTCCCGCACCATTATACCCTAATATTCCAACTATTGCACCGAAAGGTATCTTTATTTCCGGAATATCAAGAAACTTATATTTCTTATATGAAAATGAAATGTTGGTAAAGCTAAAAGTTTCATCTTTATTAGTATGCTCTTTTTCTTCAAAATGAATAGCTGTACGGGAGCGAAGCCCCATTTGATGAATATCTTTTTCGTCAATTTTTTTAAATTCTTCAGTAGACATATCCCTGATGATTTTTCCGTCTTCCATGTAAATAATCCTGTCTACAAGCTCCATCAGATAATACAGGCGATGCTCGGCAACAATAACAGTCTTACCCTGAGCTTTCCATTTCCTGACTACTTCTTTTAGGTCTGAAATCGTGCGAAGATCCAGATTGGAGGAAGGCTCATCAAGGATAAAAATATCCGGCTGCATTGCTGCAACGGAAGCACAGGCGATTTTTTGCTTTTCTCCACCTGATAATGCAAACAGATTTCGGTCCAGCAAATATTCCATGTTTAAGTCTTTTGCCACCTGTCCAATCCTATGATACATTTCCTCCCTTGGTATTCCTGTATTTTCACAGCCAAAAGCGATTTCACTGGTAGAATCTATACTGAAAAACTGTGAGCGTGGATTTTGGAACACAGAGCCGACTTTTTGTGATAACTCATACAAGGTTATACCGGATGAATCTACATTATTAATCAATATCTGCCCTTTTAGCTCTCCCTGATAGTATGTCGGAGCAAGCCCGTTGATAAGACGGGTAATTGTAGTTTTTCCACATCCGGAAGCCCCACAGAGCATAACAATCTGCCCTGAGGGGACGGTTAGGTTTATATCATATACGCCGGATTTATGTTCCTCTGTATGATAAAAAAAGGATACATTCTTTAGTACAATCATAACTCTTACATTCTCCCGACTATTATCCATATTATTAAAAGAACGGTAATAACCGCCATTCCTATGTCGTAAATACCAAAACTGAGCTCTACCAGGCAGCTTCGCTTTTTAAGACCTCCAAGCCCTCTTGATAACGCAGCGGCTGAAAGCTCTTCACCTATTTTTGCTATCGACATCATCAGAGGGATTACCCTGTACTCCAAAATCAATATCGGATTCTTCCAAAACTTAGGAGTTCCAAATCTTACTTCTCTCATCCGCATTGCATTGCCAATAGATCTGCTTTCCTCACCCAGGGTAGGAATAAAGCGAAAAACTACCGAAACCGGTATAATGAAAGCTTCAGGAACATGGCATAGATTCATCGCTGATATAAATTCATTCGGTTTCGTTGATTTAATAATATAATATCCGAACATAAACACCGGGAAAAAACGGAAAATCAGTTCTGTAATAAGCCCTAAAAACATAGCAAGTAAATAAGGAAATTCCAATTTTCCGTGAAGTAACTTTGCAAGTATCGCAATTATAAATAGGCCACCATAAATAAAAGCCGGGCGATACCTATGATCCGACAGCAATAAAACTATGGGAATAAGCACAAGTACACTGTTCATGAGAAGATTCTTATTAACAAAAAATATAAGGGTTGCAAGCACAAACATAAAAAGGACTTTTGTACGAGGGTCAAGGTATACTCCCCTGTGTTTTGGAGGTCTATATATTACATTCTCCTTCATCTATGCGATTCCTGCCCTTTCAAAGTGCTTTTTAAGCATCTTTCTGCCAAAAAATGCACCAATGATAGAGGAAACCAGAATGATGCCAATTCCTGCAAGTCCCATCCATGAAGGCATATACCTGCTAATACCTGCAACATATTCATCTCCCATTGAATCTCTTACCTGCTCCATATAGGTAGCTGTTAAAAGCCACATAGGTGCAGCACAGCCTATCATACCGCAAGAGAAAATCCAATAACCAATTACGTCGAACTTAAAGCTTTTATATTTTCCAAGACTTAGTACCAGATCTGACAGCAGCCCTGCCAGAATGTATGTAATTGTAGGAATATAGGTGTAACCCATCAGATACCAGAAAACAGCCAGAATAACTCCCATAATTGAAACCATACCAAATTTTTCCACTTTAGTTAAAAACAGCATAAACGGTATTCCGGTTACAATAGGAACTAAAATATATTCCAGCGGATAAAGAATCGGTATAGCCCCTAACATTCCAATTGCAAAGAAAACAACAAGGTATATAGCGGTATAAATTCCGACATTAATTAGATCCTTTGCATTTAACTTACTGTTTTTCATCACAAATACCTCCTAAAAATAATAAAATTTATAAATATAACTGAATTAATTTGATCACGTATTGAGATATAAAACCTAACAAACAGCTTTCATATCTTCATTTTATCTCTTACATTTTCCACGCATTATCTCTTACATTTTCCACGCAGTTGCATCTTCTCGTTCCGCTATAAAACGGCGATAGATTCCTTCTTTATGAATAAGTTCATCGTGAGTGCCCTGCTGTTCTATCTTCATTTTATTGATAACCAGAATCCGATCCGCATGTCTTACAGTTTTTAGCCTATGTGCTATCATAATTACGGTTTTATCTTTTGTAAGTGCTTCAATCGCATTTTGCAGCCTGTCCTCATTTTCCGGATCTACATTGGCAGTCGCTTCATCAAGTATTATAATCGGTGCATCCTTTAAGATAGCTCTTGCTATGGATATTCTCTGTTTTTCGCCACCCGAAAGATTCATACCCCCTTCTCCGGCAACAGTTTCATATCCAAGCGGCAGACTCATGATAAATTCATGGCAACAGGCACTTTTAGCTGCTGCGATAACATCTTCTCTCGATGCTTCAGGTTTTCCAAATCGGATATTGTTTTCAATCGTATCCTGAAACAGATATACCTTTTGAAAAACAATGCTTATCTGACTCATCAACGACTCCAGTGTATACTCTTTCACATCATGTCCGCCAATCAAAATGCTGCCATTGTCAACATCCCAGAATCTGGCTATCAGATTACACATAGTTGTTTTTCCGGAACCGCTTGGACCTATTATTGCAGTAAAGCTTTTATCCGGAAGTGTTACTGAAATACCGTCCAATATCTTTTTCTTTTCATAAGAAAAGCTGACATTATTAAATATAATATCATGGTTAGACGGCGATAATTCTTTCCCATTTGAATCCATTTGCACAAGATCATCTGTCCGGTTCGCATCCTCAATAGAGCTGCTTACTATACGTAAGATTGACATTGCACTTCCTGCGGATTCAAGTCCGGAAAAAACGGAAAATGAAATTATAATGCTCATCAGTGTGGTAAGCAGATTCATTTCTCCCTTAAAATAAGAGTAAAGTGCAAACAGCATAATCCCTACACTGCACATTCTAAGTACCATTTCCTGCATTATAGTGTATGGAGTAAATAGTTTCTCCAGATTCAGATTTGCATTCCGGCTGTTTTGCATCGCAGTTTTTAGTTTTTTATCACCCTTTCCGGTCAGGTTAAACGCCTTTATTATCAACATTCCCTGTAACTGTTCCAGTAAGGCATCTACCAGTTTTTCCTGTGCCTCCTGTCTAAGCGGAGCTAAATTTCTTGATTTTCTTTCCATAACAGAAGTAACCCACAGATATAGTATAATTCCTACAGTTATAAATATTCCAATCTGCCACCGGTATACCAAAATCATTAGTAAAAATACTATTGAATCAATAAAACCGCTCATCATATTAACGAGAACCATAGGTGCTGTATTCTCTACTTCATCAAGTATTGTTGTGGTAATACCTGTGATTTCTCCAAGATTATTCTCATTAAAATATCCCATAGGAACGGTCTTTAACTTGTTTCCGATTGATATACGTTTTTCTGCCACCATAAAATAACCGGCATGTGTTCTTTGTAACTGTGCAAATTTATCTGTTACAGTTCTTCCCAAAATACTAATCAAAAGAAAAGATAGTGCGATTATCATTGGTTTTGTATCTCTCTCACCATTAATTATCGCTTTCAAAATAAAATATATTGCACTGATTTGTAACATATTAAACATTGCATAAACAAATCCCAACAGCACAGATTTATTGAGATTACCTTTTTCTTTTCCGGAAAAATCCCATATTTTCTTTAATGCATCAATCATAATACCTCTCCCTCCATAGCGCCTATATGTGCCGTCCACATTGACCTGTACCGGGCATTTTCCTTTAAAAGCTCCTCATGTGTACCAATACCATTTACACGTCCATTATCAACCACAACAATTTGCTTTGCATCCTTGATTGTAGAAAGGCGATGTGCAATTACTATCACTGTTTTCCCTTTAACAAGCTTGGAAATCGCTCTTTGTAAAACGGCTTCATTTTCCGGATCTATATATGCAGTTGCCTCATCAAGAATTATAATTGGTGCATTCTTTAAAATTGCTCTGGCGATAGAGATTCTCTGTTTTTCTCCGCCCGAAAGATGGTTGCCGCTTCTGCCTACAATTGTGTCGTAGCCGTTTTCTAAGCCACAAATAAATTCATGGCACCCTGAAAGACGTGCAGCCGTTTCAACCTCTGTATCTTTTGCAGAGGGTTTCCCAAGACGAATATTTTCCCGTACCGTTTCATTAAAGAGATAATTATCCTGTGAAACAAAGGCTACCAGATCATACAGCTGTGAAAGAGGGATTTTCTTCGTATTTACATTACCAATACTTATTTCACCTTGTATTATATCCCAATATCCCGCAATCAGCCTCGCAATAGTTGTTTTTCCCGAACCGCTCTCACCAACCAGTGCGGTCATGGCATTTTCAGGAATATCAAGACTTATGTCATGTAATATTTCCTTATCATCGTGGTATGAAAAAGAAACATTTGTAAGACGTATGTTATTGTTGGGGACGGAGACAGCTTCTGTGCCATGTATCTGTTCTTCGCTACACAATATCTTATCTACAGAACCAACTATGGTTCCGACCTTTGCAAGACTGTCTATAAAGCCCGTTGCTGCAAGAAGAGGTCCGACAATTCCAAGAGATAAAATAATTGTCGTTATAAATGTCCCGGCACTTAAACTTCCACTTGTATAAAGCAACCAGCCTATAGGCAAAATAGTAATCATAGTTGTAGGGGATATTGCTTTTGACAATGAAAACGGATACTGGCAGCCTTTCATCCAGTTATAGTAATAATCCGCATTTGCGAGAATTTTTTCGGAATATTTTTTATATGAATTATCTCCTTGATTAAATGCCTTGATAACTTCAATACCGCTCATATATTCCACAATAGCCGCATTCATCTCGCCATTTACTTCAACGGATGCCTTATACTTTTCTCCATAGTCCCGCATCACCAGCCCCATAAACAACATGCCTACAGGTATAGAGACCAGTGAAAGCAGTGCCATACGCCAATCTAAAATAAACAAATAAATAAGAACACATAAAGGACCGACCAGGTTTGCAGTCATCTCCGGAAACAAATGTGCAAGAGGGCGCTCCATACTTTCAACCTGATCAACTATTATTTGCTTCATATCCCCACTTGAAGCATCTAATATAGTACCTAAAGGTAGTTTCGGGAGCTTCTCCATAAGTTTTTCCCGTATTGTATTTAATATGGAAAATGCAGCCCGATGTGAAAAAGCAAGAGCTTTGGCATAAAGCACACTCCTAAGAAGATATCCAATAAAACTAAACAAACATAGAATTAAAAAATATGCTGCCGGGCGATTTTCTTTTCCAATTAATGCACTGACAATCCTTGCCGCCATTACATATGGAAGCATTCCGGCTAAAACTCCTAAAACAGCCAGAAAAATTGCAGTCTTAAGACGGGCATGCTCTGTCTGACCTAGCTCCCATAGACGCAATAACGCTTTTTTTGTACTCATAGTATAACCTCTTTATTTTAAATTAATTTAAAGATAACTTAGGTCGCTTACTTAGTTATCTTTGTGTTTTAAAAATATGCCGCATTGCTGCGGCAATATCAAATCTTAAGCAGCTTTCTCCAGCCTGCGGAAAAAAATTCTGCCAGACTTTGAGCAGAAGCCAAGGCTGCTTCCTCGCTAAAATCATGCAATATAGTTTCAAAAAGACAGGCATAATAGGCATGCAGGATCATATGCAGTTCATTATGAGTTGCATGATGATATGCAATACCTTTTGTGTTAAGCACATCAAACATACGATATGTACTGCTCAGTTCCTTCTCAACAAGCCAATCAATATAATCACTGTATTTTGTTCCGTCAGAAGAACATAGAATAAGCTTAAATGCATCAAAATGCAGATAAATATAATGAATAAATTCCGTAATGGTTTCTATTGAAATCTTCCATACTTCATCTGTATTTCCTGCATCTATGTAATCAAAGCATTCTCCCTCTGCTATATCAAATCTGGCAAGAAGTCCATTTGCCGCATCATCTACAAGCTCACTGAAAATGGCAGATTTGTCCTCAAAATGTCTATAAAAAGCACCGGTAGTTACACCTGCAGCCTTGCATAGAGCCCGAAGATTTGTCCGTTCATAACCATATTTTAAAAACAGCCTTTTACCGCTTTCCAGTATCTTTTTATGTGTAATTTCATATTTTTCAGTTGCCATTTCTCTCCTTTTTGATAACTTTGTTATTATTATACTTTCAATAAAGTTAGTTGTCAATAACTACAGTTAAACCAGGTAGATTTAATCTTTAAATAACTTTGATATTCAGGAAACATTTTTATATATTTTTGTTATCTTTAAGCACATAAAAGGCTCCTTTCAGAGCCTTATGATAGTCCGGGTTTTATATACTTATCTATTCCCGTCTTTTAATATGTTTTTATGAAATGTTTTATTCTCTTGCTATATTTACAAATTTAGTAGTTTCCGGTTTCCATACAAGTTTTACGGTCCCTATCGGACCGTTTCTCTGCTTTGCTATTATAACCTCAGCCTCATTTATATTTTCAGTATCCTTTTTATAGTAATCCTCTCTGTATAAAAACATAACTATATCGGCATCCTGTTCTATGGCGCCCGACTCTCTGAGATCTGAAAGCATAGGTCTGTGGTCCGTTCTGGTCTCACATGCCCTTGAAAGCTGAGAAAGTGCTACTACCGGTGCCTTAAGTTCCCTTGCTAGAGCTTTTAAATTTCTTGAAATCTCAGATATCTCCTGCTGCCTGTTTTCAGAAGATTTACCGCTTCCGGACATAAGCTGAAGATAGTCTATTATAACTATGTCAAGCCCCTTTTCAAGCTTTATCTTCCTGCATTTGCTCCTTAACTCAGTTATACTTATACCGGGTGTATCGTCAATCATTATCTTTGAACTTCCGACCTGCACCACCCCTCTTATAAGCTGATCCCAGTCATTGTCATTTAAGTTTCCTATCCTCAATTTTTGTGAATCAATTCCTGTTTCCATGGCAAGCATACGCTGTACAAGCTGTTCCGCACTCATCTCAAGCGAAAAAATCATACAGGGCATATTTTTTTTCATTGCCACATGCTCAACCACATTAAGTACAAATGCTGTCTTTCCCATAGACGGTCTGGCTGCTATAAGGACAAGGTCCGAGGGCTGGAAACCGCTTGTCTTATAATCAAGATCTATAAAACCCGTGGGAATTCCGGTAACGCTTTCCTTCGTACGGCTTGCCTGCTCTATCCTGTTGAGTACATTTTCAGCAACCTTTTCTATAGGCTTAATATCAGTACTGCCTCTGCTCTGAAGCACCTTAAACATATTTTTTTCAGCCTCTGCAAGTATATATTCCATACTTTCCTTACCTGCATAGCAATCAGCTGCAATATTCTCGCTGACCCTTATAAGCCTCCTTAAAACCGCCTTTTCATGGACTATCGAAGCATACGCCTTTATATTCGCCGAGGTTGGCACTGAAACAAGTATATCTCTTACAAAATCAATCCCTGCAACCTCAGGCGGTATATTTTTTTCCTTTAATCTGTCCTGCAGCACCACAAGATCAACAGGCTTGCCCTCATTAAACAGCTCGACCATACTCTCAAACATTATTGCGTACTGTGATGTATAAAAATCTTCCTTGTCAAGTATGTCCATTGCGGCTGTAACTGCCCCTTTATCCATAAGCATGGCACCTATAACCGATTTTTCCGCCTCTATACTATGCGGCAGAATTCTCTTTAATAAAGCCTCATCCATAAAAGATTCTCTTTCTATGCTTCAAGTACTTTTACTGTAAATTTTGCATTGACATCCTTATGGAGCCTGATTGTAACTTCATGACTGCCGAAAGTTTTTATAGGTTCTGCCAGAACGATCTTCTTTTTATCAATATCAACCTTAAACTGATCCTTTATTGCCTGTGAGATTTCCTTTGTAGTTACTGAACCGTAGGTTTTTCCGTCTCTTCCTCCTTTTATCATTATCTCAATTTTGCCGCCTTCAATCTTTCCTGCCGTTTCTTTTGCAAGATCGAGCTGATTTTGAGCAATTTTTTGAGCGTTTGCCTTTTGAAGCTTTAACGTGTTTAAATTCTGAGCATTTGCCTCAATACCTTTTTTCTTGGGGATTAAAAAATTTCTTGCATATCCCTCACTTACTTCTACAACTTCGCCCTTTCGCCCAAGCGACTTTACATCCTCAATAAGAACTATTTTCATTACAGCAAATCTCCTTCTTTTATCATTTCTGAAATAATTTCCTTAATACGTTTTATGGCATTTTCAATACTCATACCCTTAATCTGTGCACCTGCCATAGAACGATGTCCGCCTCCTCCGATCTTTTCCATCATAACCTGAACATTTATCTCATCTATAGACCTTGCACTCACATAAATTATATCATTATACCTGGTAAGAACTACACTTGCTTTTATGCCGATTATGTTTAAAAGCTCATTTGCAGCCTGTGCACCTATAACTGTAGGACTCTCTATACCTTCGGCACTGCATACGCTTATAGCAAAATGCTTGTTATAGATCTCCGCATTATGTACCGCTTCAGCCTTTGCCATATAGTCCGCAGGTTTTTCTCTAAACATCTTTCTTACTCTGGTAATATCTGCACCGCTTCTTCTAAGATAAGCAGCCGCCTCAAATGTTCTTACACCTGTCTGTATATTAAAATTTTGGGTATCAACTACTATTCCTGCATACATTGCATCAGCTTCACCCGACTTTATCCTTGTAATCTCATCTATATACTGCACTATCTCTGCGACCATCTCACATGCACTTGATGCATAAGGCTCTACATATGACAATACCGCATTGCTTATAATTTCACTGCTTTGTCTGTGATGATCAAGCACAACTATATTATCTATTATATTTAAAAGTTCAGGTTCTTCAGTTATACTCGGTCTGTTTACATCAACTACCACAAGCATTGTCCGGTCGCCTGCAAGCTCCCTTGCTCTGGCTTCATCTATAAACATATCCTCGGGATAATCATCTGAATTTGTAAACTTGGCAACTATCGGTTTTAAAGTTGAATTTACCGCACCCATGACTATATAGGCATTTTTCTCCAGAGTGGCAGCTATTCTCCATATACCTATTGCAGAACCGAAGCAGTCTATGTCCATATTTTTATGCCCCATTATTATGACATTATCCATGGTTTCCATGATTCCTCTTAAAGCATGTGCCTTAACTCTCGCCTTTACACGAGTTGATTTTTCAACACTTTTTGACTTGCCGCCGAAATATCTTATACTTTCACTGTCTTTAACTACTGCCTGATCCCCGCCTCTTCCAAGCGCCATATCCATAGCATTTCTTGCAAAGTCATTTCTTAAAGAAAAGCTGTCGCCACCTGAACCTATGCCAATACTCAGTGTAACACTCATCTCATTACCTATATTGACAGTTTTTACATCATCAAGTATATCAAAACGATTTTCCTGCATTTCTTCAAAATATTCATGCCTTATTATAAATATATACTTATCCTTTTCAAGCCTTTTTAATATACCGTCATATCGTGATATATACTGATTTATTTTCCTGTCTATAAGTGCTATAAGCAGTGAACTCCTTACAGACTCTACATTTTCCATAGCCTCATCATAATTGTCAAGATTTATAAGCCCGACGACCATCTCTTTTTTATCAGCAGCTTCTTTAAGTGCGGTATACTCACTCTCGTCATAAAGACATACTGAGTAGGCACTGACATCCTTAAGTATTATCTCATTTATAATAATCTTATACTTTCTGCCATTATAACATGCACTGAAGCTGTCTTTTTCCTCAATTTCTTCCCACTTTAATTCAGGAAACATAATTCTTATATTTCTTCCGGCTTTTTTATCTCCTTCAATTATCCTGTTGAATTCACGGTTTCTCCACGCAAACCCGCCTGCCTTGTCAATTACTGCATAAGCCATATCAAGCTGATTAAGCATTTTTTTCCCTATATCCTCTGTCTCCATGGCATAGCCGGCAACCGCTCTTTCAAAATTATCTTTTGTGTAATAGTAAAATGTAAGCAGCAGTATTACTGCTGCCGTTACCATAAAGATCATTATCATACCCGCTTTTTTATTTACCAGATTTATGCAGGCTGCCATAAATACAAACATCCCTATCACTGCTATAGGCCATTTAAGATAATATCTTAAAAAATTATCAGGTTTTTGAAACCATTTCATCTGAAGTCCCCTTTATAAAACAGTATATTATGCCGACACATTGCCGTATCGGACAGTTTTATTTTAATACGGTTAAAATCAATATGTCGGCATATCAGATTTACTATGAATTTTATAATAAAATACTATTTATTACATTAAATAACGATTGTATTTCTCAATAACGATCCTAATCTTATATGTATCTTCTTCTTTGGATTCAAATCTTTTTCCATGTTTTACAGTGCCCCTGCTTTCAACAATACTGTTTTCAATAAATACCCCGTTTCCTATAAAAGTATCATTTAAAACGAGAGAATTTTTTATAACTGTATCATTGCCTATATAGACTCTCTTAAATAAAATTGAGTTTTCAACAGTACCGTTAATTATACATCCGCTTGATATAAGAGAATTTCTTACAACGGCTCCGGGATTATATTTTGCCGGCGGTATATCGTCCATCTTTGAATGAACCTCAGGATATTCCCAGAAGAAATAATCCCTTACCTCTTTTTTTAAAAAATCCATATTTGTCTTAAAATAAGAATCAACAGATGCTATATTGCTCCAATATGTATTAATTTTATATGCAAAGATTCTCTTAAGATTTTTATATCTTATAAGAATATCCTTTACAAAATCATATCTATCCTCAGATACGCATTTTTCAACAAGATCAATTAAAAGCCTTCTCCTTATTATATATATTCCACATGATATATCATTGGACTGTGCAACCATAGGCTTCTCATCAAAATCGGTTATACGTCCCTCTTCATTTATGCTGACTATACCAAAACGTGTAGCATCTTCTCCCTCATTCAGACGTTTGCATACTACCGTTATGTCAGCCCTCTTTTCTATATGGTATTCAAGCACCTTGTTGTAATCAAGCTTATATACGCAATTGCCTGCTGCCATAACTACATACGGCTCATGACATTCAGTTAAAAAATTTATATTCTGATAAAGTGCATCGGCAGTACCTCTGAACCAGTCTGTATTATCAGAGGTTATTGTAGGAGTGAAGGTATACAGCCCCCCCTGTTTTCTGCCAAAATCCCACCACTTTGATGAGCTTAAGTGTTCATTTAACGAACGTGAGTTGTACTGTGTGAAAACCACCACTTTTTTTATATTTGAATTACTCATATTGCTTAATGCAAAATCAATACTTCTGTAAGCCCCCGCTATCGGCATCGCAGATATCGCTCTCTTGTTTGAAAGCTCTCTCATCCGCTTTGAATTTCCTCCTGCAAGTATAATTCCTATTGCTCTCATACTATCCCACCTGTCTTTACTATATAACCTCCACTTGGAAGGAAATTGTCCTTATAATCCTCATATACAGTCTCCCCCATAATTGCAGTGTTTTTACCTATCCTTATATTATCAGGTATCACACTTACCTCACCTATGGTTACAAGCTCTGAATTATAAACCTTTTTATCATATTCACTTTCGGCATAGTCTCCGATACCTATCTCACAGCCTGAACCTATAACGCTGCTCTCGGCTACTATTGTCTTATAAAGCCTGGTATTTTTCCCTATATGTGAATCTCTCATAACTATCGAGTCCCTTATAACAGCCCCCTCCTCTATAAGTACACCTGCACCTATAATTGATCCTATAACCTCTCCATAGATTTCACTGCCCTCACTTATTATGCTTCTTTCAATATGTGCATTTGAAGCAATATAATGCGGAGGGATTATATCCGTCTTTGTAAATATTTTCCAGTATTCCTCATACAAGTTAAACTCAGGTACTATATCTATAAGCTCCATATTGGCTTCCCAATATGACTGCAGTGTACCTACATCCTTCCAGTATCCGTTATATTCATAGGCAAATATCCGATTTCCGTTTTCATGTATATATGGTATTATATGTTTTCCGAAATCACAGCCGGGTTCATCCTGTAATTTTACCAGTGTTTCTTTTAATACATTCCAACTGAATATATATATACCCATTGATACAAGGTTGCTTTTTGGCTGAGGCGGTTTTTCTTCAAATTCAATCACCTGATTTTTTTCATCTGTAACTACAACTCCGAACCTGCCTGCCTCCTCAAGCGAAACCGGCATTACAGCTATTGTAACATCTGCATTATTTGCCTTATGATAGCCAAGCATAGTCTCATAATCCATCTTATATATATGATCTCCTGAAAGTATAAGAACATAATCGGGATTATATGACTCCATATATTCAAGATTTTGAAAAACGGCATTGGCAGTACCTGTATACCAATCGCTTCCTTTTGAATTCTCATAAGGCGGAAGTATGGTAACACCTCCAACGTTTTTATCAAGATCCCACGGTATTCCTATACCTATATGGGAATTCAGCCTGAGAGGCTGATATTGAGTAAGAACGCCAACTGTACTTATCCCCGAGTTTACACAGTTGCTTAAAGGAAAATCTATAATACGGTACTTTCCACCAAAGGATACTGCAGGCTTTGCGACTTTCTGTGTCAGAACGCCAAGTCGGCTACCCTGACCGCCTGCTAAAAGCATGGCAACCATCTCTTTTTTAATCACTTTACACCTCACAATCTGGCTTTTTATTTTACTTTGTTACATATTTCATTATATCATATTACATTAATATTGTGAATAATCTATTATCGGGCTGTCGGGAAATAAGGGCCGTATACATAAGTGATCTTTTCACCGAAACCTTTGCCAAATGTGTGTTCAATGAAAGGCACGTCTATATCGGATATATAGTTTGGAGTAAATCTTGAATATCCCGATTCTATCAGATGTCCAAGAGCAGCATATCTGTAATAAATATCTACGGCTTTTCCTGCTTTTATCCATTCAAATCCCTCATTTAGATTTTTCTGTCTACTTTCTTTTTGAGTAAGTAAATAATACCAATTATATTCTCTACACAGTTTCATAAATGGTTCTGTTGCATATAAGGCATCTCCTTCAATACATATCGGAAGCCTTGGATATTCCTTTTTTATACTCTTTAGAAGCCGCTTTGCTGCATTAATCTCGCAATCCTGCTTGCTTACTCTTTCATTTTCTATAAATTCTGTTTCTATACTTAAAATGATATTCTCACTTAACACAATCTTTGCTTCTAATACTTTATGATAGTATTGTTTGCTTTGTTTTCCGGTTTCATCCGTCTTTACTACACACAAACAGTTCTCACAATGCCTTTCTTTAAAATAGAATAATCCTGTTCCATCCAATATAATTCTCCAATACTTTCCCTGTAAGCGAAACTTATGAAATTGTTTACTTCTTATCAATTTTGTAACCATCTTCTTTCGCAAATTGGCAATACATTCAGGCGAAAGCCTTTCTAAATAGTAATTCAATGTATCATAATGCGGCATTTCTTTTAGATATTTATTACCTGACATAACACGTAAAGTATCTATACAGTTTTCTTCAATTGAAATTTTCTTCCATTTCACGCATCAAATATCAAGTACTGACCAAATATATTCTTCATTAGTGCCGTATATACCAAATCAGCCTGTGTATGTTATATAACTTTGATGTTTTGGAGCCTCAATTTCTAAAAACCATTCTCTTAGTGAATTAAAAAAAATGATGGGTTATCATCATAAAATCAACAATCCATTGTTCTTTTTTCTTTTTCTCTCTTTTCCTTTTTTGTAATACAAAAAGACCTCCTGTGTGAAAAATCTCTTTTTCATATTTTAACTCACAAAAGGTCTTATTGCTTATAATCTTTATATTTTATTGTGAAAACTTTTTATTCCTCAAAGCTGTACTTAAAGTACTGTCAAGTGAATATTTTTACTTTTCATACACGATTCTAAACCTTGCAATTACTCTCAGTTCAAATGTGGTCATCTTTCTTCATATTGATTAGTATCTAACAATAGCAAATTCCAGTTTTCCATTGCTACATCTCTTAATATGCTAATATATAATTATTTATATGTGCAACTCTGTATGTAGGATATAAACTTATATATTCCGATAATTTACGTCTAGCATAATTGCTTGAGTGTGCTGCACAATATACTATTCCATCTGTTATTTCTGACACAATAACCGAATGTCTCCATATATTACCATTATAAAACTGGATAACATCCCCTACCTGAACATTTGAAGAATTATACCCTCTAGTTGTTGAACTTACTCCATAAACAGTTCCTGCTTGTGAAAAACTGTCATTTATTTGGAAATAAGTCCACAATTCATTAACACCTACCCATGAAACGGTTTCATAAACATACTTTTTATCAGAATTTTTCTTACAAGCCCATTTTACACTGTTGTTTTTCCCGATTCGATCAAATCCCCACCCAGGACTTTGCCATATGCATTGAGAAACATAGTTAGTACAGTCTCCACCTGCACCTGTATATTGGACAAATAATTTATTGTAATTATAGGCATATTTCTTAGCAGCTTTAGATACAGCTTCTCTATCATAAGACAAAGTATTCTTTCGAATCTGAGATGCGATATTCGAAACCTTATCAGATGGCTCATTCTCATCATAAAAAAGAGTAGCTTTTGCCCCTCCTTTATATTTGTCCAAGATGTCTTCAGTCAAGTGCCCCTTTTCCAACAGAATATTTTTCTTCAAGTAATCATTCTTCAAATGACTCTGCATCATTTCATATTCATGATCTTCCACCCAAATATTCAAAAACTTATATCCGCTCTCAGTTTGTATTATATTAGCTATAAACCATTTCCCACCACATTCTTCTCCTTCATCTGTATGAAGTTTTTGAACTAAATAAAACACAACTTCATTTACACCTTTTGTAACAGGAGTAACTTTCGCAATATTAAGTTCTCGATCAAAAGATTCTACTGTATTGTCTTTTATTATCGCAAGTTCATATATATAATTCAATCAAAAGACAGTTTTCTTCTCTAATTTTATTTGATTGATCGTAGTAAATGCTAAAATCCGGTGCTTCTCTGGAAAGATAAGTTTTTAAGAATGTTTCTGTGAAATCATCTATCAATTGATATTCTTCTCTTGATATTCTTACTGTTCTTTTTACTGAATTATTTATCTCTTCAGAGATTTTACGGCTGTTTCTTAAAAATAACTCCTCAACTTCTTCATCCATTAAAGATTTTTCAAATGAATATTCTATATTTACATTAGCCTCATTGCTTGCTGTTTTTGATTCTTCGGTAATAATGACATTAATCGGAGATTCTTCCGCCTCTGTTTCGTCTTGCATATATAGTTTTTCTTCTTCCATAGTTTTATTGCCTATAACTATGGATTCTACCTCCAAAGTTCCTAATGCCGGTATTCCACTTAAAGCTGATATCATCATACACAATACAATTAATTTTCTAATTTTTATTTTTATATCCCTTCTAAAAACTATTCATTTATAATATATATAAATAATATATTTTATAAAGATAATTTATATTACAAAAGCACTTGACATAAAGTCTTGTAGAGTATTAATGTTGCATATTCAACACTTTTTTAAGAGCACAACTCAACTCATCAAAAACGTACACACAGCTTAATATAAGTTCAGATATAAATGTAGCTAAAAATAATATTTTTTTGTATTATCCTCATTGTTATTAAATAAAAATCTAAAATTAATCAAATAAGATCTTTTAATCATTTTTAATGCAGTTTTAAAAAACCGCAGACCTGCATACAATTAAGCAGACCTGCGGTTTTTAATATACTGTAATTAATTAAATTTATTAAATTAAATAGAACAGCTCTAATACATAGGTCTTCTTCTGAAAATAATATCATCAAAACCCTGTAAGCAGATTATTCTATAATCTTAACAACTCTTCCTGAACCTACTGTACGTCCACCCTCACGGATAGCAAAGCGAAGTCCCTGCTCACATGCGATAGGATGGATAAGTTCGATAGTCATCTCAACATTATCTCCCGGCATGCACATCTCAGTACCTGCAGGAAGTTCACATACACCTGTGATATCGGTTGTTCTGAAATAAAACTGCGGACGATAGTTATTAAAGAAAGGAGTATGACGTCCACCCTCTTCCTTTGTAAGAACGTATACCTGTGCGGTAAACTTCTTATGGCATTTTACTGTGCCCGGTTTTGCAAGAACCTGTCCACGTTCAATCTCAGTTCTCTGTACACCACGAAGAAGTGCACCTATATTATCACCTGCCTGAGCCTGGTCAAGAAGCTTCCTGAACATCTCTATACCGGTAACAACTGTTTTCTTAACATCTTCATGTATACCGAGAATTTCAACCTCATCATTAAGTTTAAGTGTACCTCTCTCAACACGACCGGTAGCTACAGTACCACGTCCTGTAATTGTAAATACATCCTCAACAGGCATAAGGAAAGGCTTTTCGGTATCACGCTCAGGATCCGGTATATACTCATCAACTGCATCCATAAGCTCCATTATCTTATCTCCCCACTCACTGTTCGGATCTTCAAGTGCTTTAAGTGCAGAACCCTGTATTATAGGTGTATCATCTCCGGGGAATTCATACTCATTAAGACGCTCTCTGATTTCCATGTCAACAAGTTCAAGAAGCTCGGGATCATCAACCATATCACATTTATTCATAAATACCACGATATAGGGAACACCTACCTGACGTGCAAGAAGGATATGCTCCTGTGTCTGTGCCATAACACCGTCAGTAGCGGCAACCACGAGGATCGCTCCGTCCATCTGTGCTGCACCGGTAATCATATTCTTTACATAGTCGGCATGTCCGGGACAGTCAACATGTGCATAATGCCTTTTCTTTGTTTCATACTCAACATGTGCGGTTGAAATAGTAATTCCACGCTCTCTTTCTTCCGGAGCCTTATCAATATTTTCAAAATCAACAATTTTATTTGTATCTGAAGGGAGCTTTGTTGCAAGTACTTTTGTAATTGCTGCTGTAAGTGTTGTCTTGCCGTGGTCAACATGTCCGATGGTACCTATGTTAGCATGCGGCTTTGATCTGTCAAATTTTGCTTTTGCCATTTTAATTCCTCCTTGAAATGCATTTGCATTATATTATTTTATTGTATTTTCACTGCATTGTATTATATATTATATACAATATTTTATCAAGCAAATTTACAGGTATTTAAACCCGTATCATTTTATATAATTTGCGTTTGTTTATTTATTTCCTTTTCTTTCAGAAACAATTTTTTCCTGAACTGACTTGGGAACCTGTTCGTATTTTTCAAAGAACATAGAGTAATTTCCTCTTCCCTGTGTCTTTGAACGTAAGTCTGTAGCATACCCGAACATCTCTGCAAGCGGTACATAGGCATTTATCTGCTTTCCTGCAGCTATATCTTCCATGCCCTCTATGCGTCCTCTTCTTGCATTTATATCTCCGATTACATCTCCCATGTAATCTTCAGGCATTGTTACCTCAACCTTCATTATAGGCTCAAGAAGTACAGGACCTGCTTTTGCCATAGCATCTTTAAATGCAAGTGAGCCTGCTATATGGAAAGCCATCTCTGAAGAGTCGACCTCATGGTATGAACCGTCATATACATTTGCATAGATTCCGAGTACCGGAAAACCTCCAAGTATACCCGCTTTTGCAGCTTCTTCTATACCTTCTCCAACAGGTGGTATGTATTCTTTAGGTATTGAACCTCCAACTACTGAAGATTCAAACTTAAATGTCTCCTCTCCATTCGGATCCATAGGTTCAAACCTGACCTTACAATGTCCGTACTGTCCACGTCCGCCTGACTGCTTTGCATACTTGCTGTCAACCTCAACTGATTTTGTAAAGGTCTCCTTATATGCAACCTGCGGTGCACCTACATTGGCTTCAACATTAAATTCTCTTAAAAGCCTGTCTACTATTATCTCAAGGTGAAGCTCACCCATACCGGATATAATTGTCTGTCCGGTTTCAGTGTTGGTCTTTGCCCTGAAAGTGGGATCTTCTTCAGCAAGCTTCTGAAGTGCCTCTATCATCTTGGTCTGACCAACCTTTGTCTTAGGTTCTATGGCTATATCTATAACCGGCTCCGGGAATTCCATAGATTCAAGAATTACAGGGTGCTGTTCATCACATAATGTATCTCCTGTAGTTGTAAGCTTAAACCCGACTGCAGCCGCTATATCGCCTGAATATACCTTATCAAGCTCCTGTCTCTTATTTGCATGCATCTGCAATACACGACCTATACGCTCTTTTTTGCTCTTTGTAGCATTCAGTACATATGAGCCTGAATTGATAGTTCCTGAGTATACTCTGAAAAACGCAAGCTTTCCTACATAAGGATCGGTCATTATCTTAAATGCAAGTGCTGAAAAAGGCTCTTCATCTGAAGAATGTCTCTCAACCTCATTTCCATCAAGATCAACACCCTTTATAGCAGGTATGTCAACCGGTGATGGCATAAACTCGATTATAGCATTTAAAAGTTTCTGTACTCCCTTGTTTCTGTAAGCCGAACCGCAGCATACCGGAACCGCCGTGCATTCACAGGTAGCTTTCCTAAGCACCTTTTTAAGCTCATCAATGCCGGGCTCTCTGCCTTCAAGATATTCCATCATAAGATCATCATCAAGCTCACATATTTTTTCAATCAACTCGGAACGGTAAAGCTGAGCATCCTCTTTATAATCCTCAGGGATATCCTCTATGGTAATCTTTTCTCCCTTGTCATCATGATAAAAATATGCCTTCATCTCAAAGAGATCTATGATGCCTTTAAATTCATCTTCTTTCCCTATCGGAATAGTAAGTATTATGGCATTTTTTCCGAGACGCTTGCGTATCTGCTCAACTGCACCGTAGAAGTTGGCACCGAGTATATCCATCTTATTTACAAATGCCATACGTGGTACATTATATGTATCCGCCTGTCTCCATACATTTTCCGACTGCGGTTCCACACCGCCCTTTGCACAGAATACTCCGACTGCACCGTCAAGAACCCTAAGAGATCTTTCAACCTCAACAGTGAAGTCAACGTGTCCCGGCGTATCTATAATATTAATTCTGTTATCAAGCTCACCCGGCTTATTTTTGTTATTTTCCTGTATTGTCCAATGGCATGTTGTGGCAGCGGAAGTGATTGTAATACCTCTCTCTTGTTCCTGCTCCATCCAGTCCATTGTCGCAGTTCCTTCATGAGTATCACCAATCTTATAATTGACACCGGTATAATACAGGATACGCTCTGTAAGTGTAGTTTTACCTGCATCTATATGTGCCATTATACCTATATTTCTGGTCCTCTCTAAAGGATATTCTCTTCCTGACAAATTTATTCCTCCTTATAAGACTAGAATCTATAATGAGCAAACGCCTTGTTAGCTTCTGCCATCTTATGCATGTCTTCTTTTCTCTTGACTGCCGCCCCTGTATTGTTGGCAGCATCCATAAGTTCATTGGCAAGTCTTTCTTCCTGTGTCTTTTCACCTCTTTTGCGTGAAAACATAGTAAGCCATCTGAGTGCAAGTGCCTGTCTTCTTTCAGGCTTGACTTCTATAGGAACCTGATATGTGGCTCCGCCAATTCTTTTTGCTTTTACTTCGAGCACGGGCATAATATTGTTCATGGCTGCTTCAAAAACCTCAACAGGTTCTTTTTCAGTTTTTTCAGCTATTCTATTAAATGCTCCGTACACTATTTTCTGCGCAACACCCTTTTTTCCGTCTAACATAATATTGTTAATAAGCTTTGTAACAACCTTATTATTGTACAAAGGGTCTGCGAGAACATCTCTTTTTTGCTTATTACCTTTACGTGGCACGTTTTCTTCCCTCCTTAATAATTCCGCCGTAAACGGCTTTTGATTAGATCTCCGGTACTCATATTTATATGTTTCAGAATATAGCAGTTACAATTTAATTATAATATACTTATACCCTTCATTTATATGTGTCGTGCTATTCATGTCTGCTATCTGCAACCAACAGATTTATACAATCCAGCACATCCCTATCTAAACTGTGATTATTAAAATTTTAAGCTATTTTTTATTTTATTTGTATCGTTAAAACCTATATGCAACTGACTATTTCTTATCTTTAGGTTTCTTTGCACCGTATTTTGAACGGGCTTGTTTCCTATTTGCCACACCTGCCGTATCAAGTGTACCACGGATTATATGATACCTTGTACCCGGAAGATCCTTCACCCTGCCTCCACGGATAAGCACAACGCTGTGCTCCTGAAGGTTATGTCCCTCGCCCGGTATATATCCGGTTACTTCTATTCCATTTGAAAGACGCACCCTTGCAATCTTACGGAGTGCCGAGTTGGGTTTTTTAGGTGTAGCTGTTTTAACTGCTGTACAAACTCCTCTTTTCTGAGGTGCAGATACATCTATCGCCTTTTTATGAAGTGAATTAAATCCCTTCTGGAGTGCCGGCGATGTCGATTTTTTTACAGATGTCTGTCTGCCTTTTTTTACAAGCTGGTTAAATGTAGGCATTTCCTTTTATACCTCCTTTAATATTGTAATTTCTGTGGTTGCGTACATCCTGTTTAAATTAAACTAAGTTATTTACTTTCGCATTTAACTTAAAAATACAACAGAACTGCACTGAAAAAAGCATGTTTTCACACGCCCTGCTATTATATATTCCATAGACAAAGGTGTCAAGTGGCAAGTTACTTAATGCTCCCGACAACTTTTTCAGATGATTTTAAAAACTTATTATCCTGTAGGTTCCTATTTAACAAGTTTTACAGTCCCTATAAGCTTTTCCGCTTCCCCGGCAAGTTTAGATTCGCTGATTGCGGCTGAAAATGCCTGCACTCCTATAATATAGCCATCCTTTTCAAAATGATATATGTATATATATATATCATTTTCTATATTCTGCTGAGGATTTTTTACCATTACCGATTCAAAACCGTATACATCAGTATCGCCTATTTTTTTACTGCTCCTATCCTTCATTGCATACAGATTACTTCCTTCAAAATCCTTATATATCAGCTCATTCAAATCCTTTGCAGTCTCTTGCTGTGCCCCTTCTTCATCATTAAGCTTATATACGCTAAAAGCAAACTGAGTACTTCCCTCATCATTTGTAATCTCAAGACTGCTGTCATCATAAAGCAGTTCACTGTCATTTACTTCACGATATCTGGCAGGTGAATCCACTGTAAATGTTTTATCCCAAAAAGTATAGGTTACTATTTTATTACCTTCTATATTTTTTTTAATCATAATAATACCGAAAACTATAAGTATTATTACTGTTACAAATATTCTAAGCCTATTTAAAAAACGCATCTTAAACTCCTTTAGGGTTAATTATAAAAATTAATATGACAAAGGCTGCACGGGAATGATAGACATTCCCGTGCCACCCGGCTGTAATGTTTCATTTTAATCATCAGTATTTTTTACTGCATTTTCTGCCATATTTTCAACACTTTCGGCTGCAATACCTGTTTCGGTATTATAAGCCGCATCGTCAGCTATATCCGCTGTACTGTCTTCTCCCCGCCCTGACATCTCCGAGTTCTCCTCATCAATCTCAAGCACCTCAGAATCAATCCTTACGTTTCTGTAACGCTTCATTCCCGTTCCTGCAGGTATAAGTTTACCTATAATTACATTTTCCTTTAAGCCGTACAGGCGGTCAATCTTACCATTTATAGCCGCCTCGGTAAGCACCTTTGTAGTTTCCTGGAATGAAGCTGCGGAAAGAAATGAATCCGTTGCAAGTGATGCCTTTGTAATACCCAGCATTACCTGTCTGCCTTCAGCAGGTCTTTTGCCCTGTGATATAAGTCTTTCATTAATGTCATTATATTCAAGTACATCAACAGATACTCCCGGAAGAAATTCCGAATCGCCGCCTTCTTCAATCTTAACTTTTTTAATCATCTGACGTACAATTATCTCTATATGCTTGTCATTGATCTCAACACCCTGGAGCCTGTAAACCTTCTGAACTTCCCTTATCATATAGTCCTGTACCGCACGTACACCCTTTATCCTAAGTATATCATGCGGATTCAGGCTTCCCTCGGTAAGCTCGTCTCCCGCTTCTATCTCCTGATTATTTTCAACCTTAAGTCTTGCACCGTAAGACATAAGATAGGTCTTTGATTCGCCTGTTGTATCATTTGTAACTATAATTTCACCCTTTTTCCTGATATCGGGTATCTCAACCCTTCCCGCAATTTCGGATATTACTGCAAGTCCTTTGGGTTTTCTTGCCTCAAAAAGCTCCTCAACACGGGGAAGACCCTGAGTTATATCGCCACCCGCAACACCGCCTGTATGGAAAGTACGCATAGTAAGCTGTGTTCCCGGTTCTCCTATAGACTGTGCCGCTATAATTCCTACAGCTTCTCCTACCTGCACCGCCTGTCCTGTTGCCATATTTGCACCGTAACAGCGTGCACATACACCGTTATGGCATTTACATGAAAGCACCGTTCTTATCTTTACATAATCACGATTCTCCCTTTTAAGTACATCCATAACCGCAGCTGCCCTCTTAGGGGTGCACATCTGATTTTCTCTTATTACTTCCTCACCCGTGTCAGGATTTATTATAGTTTCTGCTATGTAGCGTCCTGTAATCCTCTCCTCAAGGCTTTCTATAACTTCACTGCTTTTTATCATATTGCTTTTTTCACTGAACGCCTTTATTTCCATAAAAGGAATTTCTTTGCCTTCACAACAGTCAACTTCACGTATTATAAGATCTTGAGATACATCAACCAGTCTTCTTGTAAGATATCCTGAATCTGCCGTACGCAGTGCAGTATCTGAAAGACCCTTTCTTGCGCCATGTGCTGATATAAAATATTCAAGAACATCAAGTCCTTCACGGAAGTTTGATTTTATAGGAAGCTCTATAGTATGACCTGTTGTATCAGACATAAGTCCTCTCATGCCTGCAAGCTGTTTTATCTGTTTATCAGAACCTCTTGCACCTGAATCAGCCATCATAAATATATTATTATAGGCATCAAGTCCTTCAAGAAGATCCTTTGTAAGCCGTTCATCAGTCTGCTTCCATACTTTTATAACTTCCTCATAGCGTCCTGTATCGGTAAGCAAACCTCTTCTATAATTTTTTGCAATCTCCTCAACAGTATGCTCAGCTTCTTTTATAAGCACTTTTTTACTTTCAGGAACTGTCATATCCGATATGGAAACGGTCATAGATGCAGTAGTTGAATACTTATATCCTATCGCCTTTATGTCATCAAGTACCGTTGCGGTTTTTGAAAGGCCGTGTATATTTATAACTTTTTCAAGGATCTGCTTACATTTTTTCTTATTTACAAGAAAATCTATCTCAGGAAGCAGTTCATTGCCCTCTATACTCCTGTCAACAAAGCCGAGATCCTGAGGTATTATCTCATTAAACAAAAGTCTCCCTACTGTAGATGTTATTACCCGGCTCTTTTTTCTTCCGTCAGGAAACAGCCTGCTTACCTTTACATGTATTCTTGAATGAAGTGTAATAACTTTATTTTCATACGCAAGTATTGCTTCATTTATACTCTTAAAGTATTTATCTTCACCTTTTGCACCCGGACGCATCTGTGTCAGGTAGTAAATCCCCAATACCATATCCTGCGACGGAACCGCTACCGGACCTCCATCTGACGGCTTAAGGAGATTGTTTGGTGAAAGCAGAAGAAATCTGCATTCCGCCTGTGCTTCAACTGAAAGCGGAAGATGGACAGCCATCTGGTCTCCGTCAAAATCCGCATTAAAAGCCGTACATACTAAAGGATGAAGCTTTATAGCCTTACCCTCCACAAGTACAGGTTCAAAAGCCTGTATGCCCAGTCTGTGCAGTGTAGGCGCCCTGTTAAGCATAACAGGATGTTCCTTTATAACCTTCTCAAGCACATCCCATACTGAAGTCTGCATCCTCTCAACCATCTTTTTTGATGCTTTTATATTGCTTGCAATACCCTGAGTTACAAGCTCTTTCATAACAAAAGGCTTAAACAGCTCAATTGCCATCTCCTTAGGAAGTCCGCATTGATAAATCTTTAATTCAGGACCTACAACTATAACGGAACGACCTGAATAATCAACACGTTTTCCAAGAAGATTCTGTCTGAAACGCCCCTGTTTTCCTTTAAGCATATCCGAAAGCGATTTTAATGCACGGTTTCCGGGTCCTGTTACCGGTCTGCCCCTCCTGCCATTGTCTATAAGTGCATCAACAGCTTCCTGAAGCATCCTTTTTTCGTTTCTTATTATGATATCCGGAGCACCCAGCTCAAGCAGTTTTGCAAGACGATTGTTTCTATTTATTATCCTTCTGTAAAGATCATTTAAATCACTTGTTGCAAATCTGCCGCCTTCAAGCTGCACCATAGGTCTTATATCAGGAGGAATAACAGGTATAACATTAAGAACCATCCATTCAGGTTTATTTCCCGAATTTCTAAATGCCTCTATCACCTCAAGCCTTTTTATTATCTTTGCCCTTTTTTGACCTGAAGCTTCTACAAGCTGTTCTTTTAATTCTCTTGATTCCCTCTCAAGATCTATGTTCTGGAGAAGCTCAAGCACCGACTCGGCACCCATTCCCGCCCTGAAATTTCCGAAACCGTAAAGTTCTATTGCCTCCCTGTACTCTTTTTCAGAAAGTACCTGTTTATAACTAAGTTCGGTTTTGACAGGATCAAGGACTACATATGAAGCAAAATACAATACTTTTTCAAGAACTCTAGGCGACATGTCCAGAATCAATCCCATACGAGACGGTATACCTTTAAAATACCATATATGTGATACCGGTGCAGCAAGCTCTATATGCCCCATACGCTCACGTCTTACACTTGACTTTGTAACCTCAACTCCGCAGCGGTCGCATATAACACCTTTATGACGTATTTTCTTGTATTTTCCACATGTACATTCCCAGTCCTTGCTCGGTCCGAAAATCTTTTCACAGAAAAGTCCGTCTCTTTCAGGTTTGAGTGTTCTGTAATTTATAGTTTCAGGTTTTTTCACCTCGCCATGAGACCATTCCCTGATTTTTTCAGGTGAGGCAAGACCTATCTGAATATTGTCAAATGCTATTGGCTGATAGATTTCATTATTATCAGGCATGAATTTACTCCTTCCTTAAAATACGACATATCATCTGTGAATCTTTTAGTAGCTGTCATCATCCGTATCATCAGATACATCCGGTTCATCTTCATAATCTGTATCCTCTTTTTCAAAATCATCATCAGAATCATCACCGGAAGTCTCTTCTACGTCTACAAGCTCCTCCCCATTAAATTCCTTTGTGGAAAAGCCGCCTTTTGACAGTTCCTCGTCATTATGGTATTTCCTGTCTCCTTCTATAATGGAATTAATGCTTAAATCACCGTAACTTAGGTTTTCCTTAAGCTCAACTTCAGTTCCGTCTTCATTTAATACTCTTATATCAAGGCCTAATGACTGAAGCTCTTTAAGCAGAACCTTAAATGATTCGGGGATGCCCGACTCAGGTATGTTTTCACCTTTTATAATGGCTTCATAGGTCTTAACACGTCCTATAACATCATCAGACTTAACTGTAAGTATTTCCTGAAGTGTATATGAAGCTCCATATGCCTCAAGTGCCCATACCTCCATCTCACCGAAACGCTGACCGCCGAACTGTGCTTTACCTCCAAGCGGCTGCTGCGTAACAAGCGAATACGGACCTGTAGACCTTGCATGTATCTTGTCATCAACCAGGTGATGCAGCTTAAGGTAGTGCATATGACCTATAGTAACCGGGCTGTCAAAGTATTCTCCGGTTCTTCCGTCTCTAAGCCATACCTTTCCGTCTCTTGAAATAGGAACCCCTTTCCAAAGCTTCCTATGTTCAAGGTTATTTTTAAGATAATCCATAACACGGCTGTCAACTATGTCTTTATATTTTTCTTCAAAAAATTCATATTCTTCATTTACATAGTCATTTGCCATCTCAAGCATATCCATTATGTCATTTTCATTTGCACCGTCAAATACGGGTGTTGCTATATTAAAACCAAGTGCCTTTGCTGCAAGCGACAGGTGTATCTCAAGAACCTGCCCTATATTCATACGTGAAGGAACTCCAAGCGGATTCAGCACTATATCAAGCGGTCTGCCGTTTGGAAGAAATGGCATATCCTCTACCGGAAGTACTCTTGAAACAACACCTTTATTTCCATGACGACCTGCCATCTTGTCCCCTACGGATATTTTCCTTTTTTGTGCTATATATATACGCACACTCTGGTTTACACCCGGCGGAAGATCAGGATTGTCTTTTCTTTTAAATATCTTAGCATCAACAACCACACCGTATGAACCGTGCGGAACTTTAAGTGATGTGTCTTTTACTTCCCGTGCCTTTTCACCGAATATTGCACGCAGCAGTCTTTCCTCGGCAGTAAGCTCAGTCTCTCCCTTAGGCATTACCTTTCCTACAAGGATATCACCGGCACGCACATCCGCACCGACTCTTATAATTCCGCTTTCATCAAGATCCTTAAGAGCTTCATCACCCACTCCCGGAACATCTTTTGTAATTTCCTCAGGACCGAGCTTTGTATCTCTTGCAACACATTCATACTCTTCTATATGTATTGAAGTATATACATCATCCTGTACCAGCTTTTCACTTAATAAAACCGCATCTTCATAATTATAGCCCTCCCAGGTCATAAAACCTATAAGAGGGTTTTTACCAAGTGCTATCTCACCATTATGTGTTGAGGGTCCGTCAGCTATAATCTCGCCCTTCTCAACATGATCTCCTTTATAAACTATCGGTTTTTGATTGTAAGAATTTGACTGATTGCTCCTTAAAAATTTAGTAAGGCGATACACATCTTTCTGTCCGTCCTCATCTCTTTTTATCACAATAGAATCAGCACTGCTTAAAAGTACCTTGCCTGCATGTTTTGCAAGTACACATACACCTGAATCAACTGCCGCTTTTTCCTCCATACCCGTACCTACTACAGGTTCTTCGGTAATCATAAGCGGAACAGCCTGACGCTGCATATTTGAACCCATAAGTGCACGGTTTGCATCATCATTTTCAAGGAAAGGTATCATACTGGTAGCAACTGAAAAGACCATTTTGGGAGAAACGTCCATAAGATCTATCCTTGACTTTTGGAACTCAGATATTTCATCTCTAAATCTTCCTGAAACATTGCTGTTTTTAAAATGCCCTTCCTCATCAAGCGGCTCATTTGCCTGTGCAACTACAAAATTATCCTCCTCATCGGCAGTTATATAAACTACTTCATCAGTAACCACAGGATTTGCAGGATCTGTAGTTTTATCAACCACTCTATAAGGTGCTTCTACAAACCCGTAAGAATTGACTTTTGCAAAACTTGCAAGCGAATTTATAAGACCTATATTCGGACCTTCCGGAGTTTCAATAGGGCACATTCTGCCATAATGTGTATAATGCACATCACGCACTTCAAATCCTGCCCTGTCCCTTGAAAGTCCACCCGGTCCAAGTGCTGAAAGCCTTCTTTTATGTGTAAGCTCTGAAAGCGGGTTGTTCTGATCCATAAACTGTGAAAGCTGTGAACTTCCGAAAAATTCTTTTATGGCGGCTGTAACAGGTTTTATATTTATAAAACTCTGTATATTCAAATCCGTTCCGTCATATGTTGACATCCTCTCTCTTACAACCCTCTCCATCCTTGAAAGACCTATTCTGAACTGGTTCTGCAAAAGCTCGCCCACAGCCCTTATACGTCTGTTTCCAAGGTGATCTATATCATCATTATTACCTATACCTTCTTCTATATGCATATTGTAATTTATCGAAGCAAATATATCTTCTTTTGTAATATGCTTAGGTATAAGTTCGCCTATATTTTTCTTTATAGCCTCTTTAAGTGCCTCCGTGCTTTCCGATTCTTCAATGATCTGTTTAAGCAGCGGATAGTATACAGCCTCTGTAACTCCAAGTTCCTGAGGATTTTCTATATCTACAAATTTTTTAATATCAACCATAAGATTTGAAAGAACTTTTACATTTCTGTCATTTCCTTCAATATATACATATGGCACTGCCGAATTCTGTATCTCAAGAGCTTTTTCCTTTGTAAGGCTTTCTCCCGCTTCGGCAATAATCTCACCCGTTTCAAAGTTAATTACATCTTCAGCAAGTACATGACCTGCTATACGATATTTAAAATTGAGTTTCTTATTGAATTTATAACGTCCTACTTTCGCCAAATCATAACGTCTGGGATCAAAAAACATAGAATTAAGCAGACTCTGTGCATTATCCACTGAAAGCGGTTCTCCCGGTCTTATCTTTTTATAAAGCTCCAAAAGACCTCCTTCATAGTTTTCCGATGAATCCTTTGCAAGACTTGCTATAAGTTTAGGTTCATCACCAAACAGATCAAGTATCTCTTCATTTTTTCCAATACCCATTGCTCTTAAAAGCACTGTAATAGGCACTTTTCTGGTTCTATCAACACGTACATAAAATACATCATTTGAATCCGTTTCATATTCAAGCCATGCACCACGGTTGGGAATCACCTGTGCAAAGAAGCACTTTTTACCAAGTTTATCATGCTCTATGGTATAATAGATACCGGGTGAACGCACCAGCTGGCTTACAATAACTCTCTCGGCACCGTTTATTATGAACGATCCTGTTTCTGTCATAAGGGGGAAATCTCCCATGTAGGTTTCCTGACTGATTATAGTATCATCACTTTTCCGCCTTAAGGTAAGATTTGCTTTCATAGGTGCGGAGTATGTGGAATCTCTGTCCTTACATTCTGCTATGGTGTATTTTATCTCATCTGTGAACAGCTTATAGTTTGAGAAATCCAGTGTAAAATTCCCGGCAAAATCTTCAATCGGGAATATATCTTTAAAAACTTCTTTAAGACCTTCTTTTAGAAACCACTGATAAGAATCTTTTTGGATCTCTATCAATGCCGGCATTTCAAGAACTTCTTTCTGCATGGAGAAGCTCATCCTTACGCTTTTCCCGGATTGCACGGGATGCATCTTGCTTTTTTCCATAGATGTTTCACCTCTGTTAATATATGAATTGACTGCTTCCATACTTTAGAGAAGCAGCTTGATATCTCAAAAGGCTACTCCCCCACGATAGTGCACCCCTGATAGTATCACTTTCTACAAAATGTGTCAATACAAATTTCCTTGATTTTTGTTTTTTTTTTTGATATAATCCCAGTGCGTTTTATACGTTATTTAATATATCCGGAGGAAATATAAATTGAATACAATCATCACTGTGATCGGTATAGTCCTTGTTATTGTTGTAATACTGCTTGGCATACTTTATTTTATAGGAAGCCGGCTTGAGAAAAAACAGAGTGAGCAACAGGCTGCCATAGAAGCATCAAAACAAGTGGTTTCAATGCTCGTTATAGATAAAAAGCGTTTGAAAATCAAGGAGTCAGGGCTCCCCAGAATAGTTTATGAACAAACTCCTGCCTATCTCAGATGGACTAAAGTCCCTGTGGTTAAAGCAAAAATCGGTTCCAAAATCATGACACTTATGGCTGATGAAAAAGTATTTGGCCTGCTTCCTTTAAAATCTGAAGTAAAGGTAGTTATAAGCGGTATCTATATAAGCGAAATCAAAAGTGTACGGGGCGGTATTCCGGTAAAGAATGAAACAAAAAAAGGGTTCTTTGCAAAATTTGCAGAAAAGATGCAGACCCGTGTACAGGAACAAAAACAAAAAACAAAATAGTACTATCAAGATTATAAAAATCCCGGAGCTAAAATACATCCGAGATTTTTATTTTTATCCTATATTTCAAATGTCGCATTATATATGCTTATCACAAGTTTACATTCCAACAAAAGCATCTCCCCTGTATAAAGCGAGTAATGAATATCTGCCGTTATTCTGTCATTATTCCTGCAAATATCTACCGCATAAGTCCTTACTCCCATATCTATATCTCCGTAAACAGTCTTATACAATGCAGGATTCATATCCTCTCCGGGTCTAAAATCCATACTTGAGTCCACAAATCCCCGTCTTATAAGACTTGCACTTTTATCATTAAATGTAAAGGTATTTTTTATCAGGCTGCTTTTATCATCAGCAATTTCTTCATAATTAATTTTATGCATGCCGTCTTCAAACTCATAAAAACCGGAAACGTTATATTCCATATCTTCAGCAGCCATACCTTTAACTATATGTGTACTTTTTATATTTAATAAAACCTTTTGCTTCATTATAAAGTTTCGCTTCACTAATAAATATTATTAATAAAATAATTAAGTTCTAATATTCCTCTATCTGTATTTTTATACTTTCCTCCACTTCTTTAGGAAGTATTGAAGATGCAAAATCTCTGAACCTCTCAGCAAGATCACTTACATAAAAACTGTGTCCGCCTTCATTTTGCCCATCACATAAAAGTTTTTCGCTTCTTAGCAGTTCTCTTAATTCAATGGCAGTTTCATATGCAGGATTTACAAGAGTTACTTCATCTCCCATAATCCGTCTTATTGCAGATCTTAAAAGCGGGTAATGCGTACAACCCATAACAAGTGTATCTATATATTTTTGCTTTATCTCATTTACATACCTGCTTATTATCTCATCAGTAACACTATCATGAGTAAGCCCTTCTTCAACCAGCGGCACCAGAAGCGGACATGCCTTTTGTATCACTTCAACATCCGGCTTTAAAGCTTTAATCGTCTTAGGATATATCCTGCTGTCAACGGTTCCGCTTGTACCTATAATGCCTATCCTGCCGTTTTGTGTGGCTTCAACGGCAGCTCTTGCACCTGAATGTATCACACCTATTATAGGCACGCTGCTTTCAAGCGAGAGTGTTTCAAGTGCATAGGCACTTGCGGTATTGCATGCTATAACTATTGCCTTTACCTTTTTAGTCATGAGGAATCTATAAATCTGTCTTGAATAACGTATTATAGTATCCTTTGATTTACTTCCGTAAGGTACTCTCGCAGTATCTCCGAAATATACCAGCTTTTCATACGGCATCTGCCTTATTATTTCTCTTGCAACAGTAAGCCCGCCAACACCTGAATCAAATACCCCTATCGGTGAATCCCTCCTGCTCTCAGCATCAAGACTGCCGGCTTTATTTTGCCAATTTGCCAGGCTTTTTACCTGCGGTTTGTCTTCACCTTTTTTAGGACCGGAAGTATCATTTTCTTCGATACTCTTATATTTAAAAGCCATAGATACTGTCCCTTTTAAATGAAAGTTCTATAAGATTTTTAATAAGTTCCTTTTTGTTAAGCCCTGCCGCCTCCCAAAGCATAGGATACATGCTTATAGCAGTAAATCCGGGCATGGTATTAATCTCATTAAAAACCGCCTCTCCGTCCGGCTTTACAAAAAAATCCACTCTTGCAAGTCCAAATCCGTCAACCGCATTAAAAATTTTTTTCGCATATTCAGGTATTATATGTTCAGCATCATTTGGCAGTTTAGGGTTTATGACTGTTTTTGACTGTGTGCTGTAATACTTCGCATCAAAATCGTAAAAATCAGCACCTGCAAGTATCTCGCCTACTCCGCTTGCTTTAACACCTGTGCCGCTTCCAAGTACCGCACACTCTATCTCTCTGCCGTTTACAGCTTCTTCAATCAATACCTTTCTGTCATGTTTAAGTGCTGTTTTAACGGCATTTTTCAGACTTTCGGCATCGGTTGCCTTTGTTATTCCATGACTTGAACCCGCATTTGATGGCTTTACAAACATAGGATATCCAAATCTCGACTCGACTCTTTTAACTATATCTTCCCAACGCCTGCCCTCAAGTATAGTTTTATTTGTATTTTTATAATCATCACTGCTGTACACATCATCAGTGCAGCTTTCAAATTCTTCTCTTAAAACCACCTCATATGCTGCCTGCTTTATACCAAGTCTTTCAACTATTATCTTGGTATAAACCTTATCCATGGAAACCGCTGAGGCAAGCACGCCGCTTCCTACATAGGGTATACCTGCCAATTCACATAATCCCTGTATAGTCCCGTCCTCGCCGTACAGTCCGTGCAGCACCGGAAAAACAACATCTATCTTAATTTTATCATAACTGTCCTTATCATTTATCAATATACTTCTATCCTGTGCATCAGGCAGAAGCAGTGCCTGAATTTTTGAATTTGTCCAACTGCCGCACTTTATACTGTCAAGCGTATCAACCTTAAGCCAGTTCCCCTTTTCGGTTATGCCTACTAAAATCACATCATACATACTGCGGTCTATATTTTCTATAACATTTATCGCCGACATGCATGAAACTACATGTTCTGATGACTGTCCACCGAAAATCACCGCTACCTTTTTCTTTTCCACAAAAAATCTCCATTCAGTATATTATTTTAATTCAGAAACCGATTTCTGATATTATACATTATTTAAATTCAGTGTCCGGGTTTCTGACATCGATATACTATTTTACTTCAGCAATAAGGTTTCTGACAATAGATAATTCCTGATTATATATATGTTCTCTTATAACCTTCTTTGCAAGTGGGATATTTCCTGCAATCAGAGCATTTGCAATATCTTCATGTTCAGTTATAAGTAGAGTTCTGCTGCCCGAATCTTTTATATATTCAACCCTGTATCTGTACATCTGTTCCCTCAGATGTTCTATAAGCTGAATAAGCTTTTTATTGCATGTACCGGCATATATAAATTCATGAAAGGCCTCATCAGCTTTAGCAATCTGAATGGCATCATGATTTTTTACAGCTTCTTTAAAAACCTTATTTAAATGTACCAGCTCTTTCTTATCATTATCATTCATTCTTGTACATGCAAGTTCAATAGCAAGTTCTTCAAGTGCTCTTCTAACTTCAAGAACATCCCTTAAATTCTTTTCGGTTATTCCTGCAACCTCAGCCCCTTTTCTGGGAACCATTTTTACAAGCCCCTCAAGCTCAAGCATCCTCATCGCTTCCCTTATAGGAGTTCTGCTTACACCAAGTTTTTTTGCAAGCTGTATCTCCATAAGTCTTTCACCAGGCTTAAGACTGCCCTTTAGTATAGCCTGTCTTAATGCACGAAATACTACATCTCTAAGCGGCTCATCGCTTATTTCGAGTTTTAAATCATCATCCATGTCGGTACACCTCCCATCCTTTATTTATATTTCCTGCAGAAATAATTCTGACATCCGTATTTAAAAAAAATGTTTTTTTAAGCCTGCCGGCAGACGATACGGCAGTGTCCATATCTTTAAATATGCCATATACCGCAGAACCGCTGCCTGTCATTGAAGCAGCCATAGCACCCTCATCATATAATGCTTTTTTTATAGTTTTTATCTCAGGAAGCCTTTTTGCCACAATACTTTCAAGAACATTTACAGCCTGCTTTGAAACAGCATCTAAATCATGTTGTATAACTGCAGCTTTAAGCTTATATATATCAGGTCTTAAAACAGTTTTTAAACCGTTAGCCTCACTTTTGTCAAATTCATTAAATATCTCACCTGTACTCATACCTTTAAATGGTTTAATAATAACAAAGCCACATCCAACCAAATCGGGCAGCTTTGTAATAACCTCACCTATACCGCTGCATAAAACAGTACCTCCCGTAAGACAGTATGGAACATCCGCACCCAGACTAAGTGCATATTTCTGAAGTTTTATATCATCAATCTGAATTTTAAAAAGTTCTCTCATTCCTGCAAGCACAGCGGCGGCATCAGCACTGCCGCCTCCCATGCCTGCCTGCACCGGAATATTTTTTTTGATTTCTATCTCTATATCAATAGCACTTAAGTCATCATTAAAACATGTACCTTTTTGGGATCTTTTAGCTTCATCCAACATAATCCGTGCCGCCTTATAGGCTATATTTTTGCAGTCTTTAGGTATGCCCTCATCATCCGAAACTATATATATATTCCCCGAAGTCTCTATACCTGACTGCGAATCCGAAACACGGACATTATTTCCGCCAACATATCCCTCAGTGCAGACACTGCTTTTTTTAAGCTTTCTCACAGTTATATAATCAGCCAGATCAACCGACTGCATAATTGTGCTAAGCTCATGATATCCGTCATCACGCCTGGCAGATATGTCAAGTCCTATATTTATCTTTGCATATGCCTTAAGGCTTATCTCATTCATTTTATATAATTTATATCCTTATCTTCTATAATTTACAAATATTGATATCATTCTTTGATTATCGTAAAGTTTCTTTTTCACCTTAAGAATAAGCGATTTTGAAGCTTCGTTATTATAAGATATTCTTGCCGTGAATTTACTTATAGCGAATTTTTTATATGCATATTCAATTACCATATACAAAGCTTCAGTTGCATAACCCATTTGTCTAAAATCCTTATGGACTGCATAACTTAATTCGTATATATCGGCTTTATCTGTTTCAGTAAAACCGACAGTCCCTATAAGACATCCTCCTTGCTTTTCAACAACTGCCCAAAGCCCGTAATTATAAAATTCATATCTGTTTTTAATATATGATATAAATAAATCTCTGTTGGTAAATATTGCTACATCGTCATTAAAAGCACTAAGTTCCGAAAGGGCATTAAAATCTCCGGGCTTAAACTCTCTTATATAGATTCTTTCACTTTCCGACAGCATAAGCGGTAAATTTAAATGTCTACATGCAACAGTATATAAAAAATCTTCATCTATATCATTTATATCCTCTATCTGTGTCAGTGCATATCTGCATAAACCCACAGGTATAGTGCTGTTTCCGTTTATAATTGCAATCACTGCCATCCCTGCACTAAGAGCATCATTGAGTACTTTTACCTCATCCGAAATAAGTACCGGAACCTGCTGCTTATCATACAGTTTAACATTTCTTAGGAGCTTCATACTCCATTCCCTTAGTATCAACTTTTATAGATTTAATCTGTTGTTTTTCAATCGGTCTGTCATTTGCACCCGTTGTAGTCTGAGCTATCCTGTCTACTGCATCCATACCCTCTATAACCATGCCAAAACCTGCATAGGCTCCGTCAAGATGCGGTGAATCCTTATGCATTATAAAAAACTGGCTTCCTGCAGAATTTGGATTCATAGACCTTGCCATTGAAAGCACTCCTCTTGTATGTCTTAAATCGTTGGTGAAACCGTTTTGTGTAAACTCACCCTTTATGCTGTATCCGGGACCGCCCATACCTGTACCGTCAGGGCAGCCGCCCTGTATCATAAAACCCTCTATAACTCTGTGAAATATAAGCCCGTCATAAAATCCCTCATTTGCCAAACTTATAAAATTCCTTACAGTCTCAGGTGCCGTATCAGGATACAGCTCAGCCTTTATTATATCACCATTTTCCATCTCAATTACTGCCATCGGATTATTCATACTTAAATACCTCATTAATCTAGTCAAATTTGTTTTACTCAAGTATACAACTACAACGCAATTTAAACAAGAAAAATTAACAGCTGGAATTTTGAAATACCGGTAAATAAAAAACAGCAAACCTTTGATTTACTGTTTCTTAAACTACTGTATTTATTAAATTATTCAGTTCTGCAAGCCGGAATTTGTATTCATTATTTAATAATTGAAAACAATTACCTGTCTGCATACATCCACTTCGGCATCAACTCCAAACGGAATAATACATCTGGGTGTTGCATGACCGATATTCAGGTTATAGACAACAGATAAATCTTTATTAGAAATCTCCTCCAACAAAATTTTCCTGTACTCGTCATAATATGTTTCGTTTTGAGGTTTTCCAACTAAAACACCTGAAAGTACATCAAATATTCCATACTTTTTTATAGTGTTAATCATTTTTCTAAATAATTCCGGAGCAGGCTTTTCCTCACTGGTCTCTAATAACAAAATTTTATTTTTCCAATCTTCAAGTTTTGGAAATAAATTATATTTACTACAAACGGATACTGTGTCATTAAATCTGGTGTTGTCAAATATATCATATATCGACTCCAGGCAACCTCCTAAAATCTTACCCTTAAATACCGGCTTGCCACTTAATAATTCAAATCCGGTGTTTGGGTACTTTTCCATATCAGTTCCGACAGCATTCTCACTAAAATCCTCTCTTTCCTGATACCAAACATCACTAGGACGTACTTCCTTTATTTTTCCCGTTGTAATCAGCTCTTCAAAGTATTTTTTTGTATATGGTAACATTTCATTTGAAAGTTCACATACGTCCGTCAAAAATGCCTGTCCATAAAATGTTCTGATACCGACTTTATTCAACATAAAATGATTTATGGTTGTATCAGAGAAACCCAAAAATATTTTTTGCTTAACAATATTTTCCAGTTCATTATTTTCAAACAAATAAGGTAACAACCTATATGTATCATCTCCTCCTATCGCACATAAAATCATATCAATTGAATCATCCTTAAAAGCCGTCAAAAAATCATCCGCTCTGCTTTCGGGATGATTTTTTATAAAGTCAACACCTTTTAGTGCATTAGGTAAGAACTCAGTCTCTATACCATATTTATTTAATCTTTCTTTACCTATTTCGAGTTCATGTTTGATAAAACTTTCTCCTAAAATCCCGCTTGACAGGCTAACTATACCTATTTTATTAACCATACATACCTCCTTTTACATTCATAGTAAATTTTTTTAGCAAAGAAAAACAGTAACCTTTTCTGATTTACTGTTTGTTGCTTAAATTACTATATTCAATTAGACAAATGGAGAATTATCGTCTATGTCCGGCTTTATCAAATGTTTTCCTAAGAGCAATCATAGTAAGAGGGTTAATTAAATCAATACCTACCATTAAAAGCCAAAATTTCATAATGAATGCCTCCACAAGTCCTAAATTTGTTTCATTAAATATCTATTGATATTATACCATGTTTCAGTCCGGTTTTACAGGTCTAATTCGTTATCATCCTGCTTTCAAGTCATTCATAGAAATAGATAGAAAAAGAACTGAAAATCCGGATACAAAACAGTTTGTTTTTCTTTGCTCTTTCTGTTCCGCTTTTACTAACTTTATATCTTAATTGTACCCTATATACCGCTTCACAAGTTGGGTAAATATATGTTTTTTTTATGAACTTCTTGCAATATACTGACAGATGACTATAATTACATTTGTCAATTTTTAGAAATACTAAAGGAGTATTTAATTTTATGAAAATTTATAAGGAAAAAAATTATAATGAGGCATCAAAGAAAGCGGCTTCTATAATAGCCGCACAGATTACACTTAAGCCTGACTCTATCCTAGGGCTTGCAACAGGCTCCACTCCGATAGGTGCATATGAAAAACTTGTTGACTCTTACAAAAAAGGAGAACTTGACTTTTCAGGTATAACTTCAATAAATTTGGATGAGTACAGAGGCCTCTCTCCTGAACATGACCAAAGCTACAGATATTTTATGAATTTACATCTCTTTAATCATGTAAATATCAATAAATCAAATACATTCGTTCCGGACGGTCTTGAAAAAGATACCGACAAGGCATGCCGTTTATATAACTCAATTATAGAAAAATGTGGAGGTATAGATCTCCAGCTTCTCGGACTCGGGCACAACGGCCATATAGGCTTTAATGAACCCGATACAAAATTCACATGCGATACACATTGTGTAGATCTTACACCCAGCACTATTGAGGCAAATACACGTTTTTTTAATTCACAAGCCGAAGTTCCCAAACAGGCATATACTATGGGAATCAGAACTATAATGCAGGCACGCAGGGTTCTTTTAATGGTTACCGGAGAAGCTAAGGCTGATATACTGAAAAAAGTGCTTTACGGTCCTGTAACTCCTGAAGTTCCGGCTTCAATCTTGCAGCTTCATAAGCATCTATATGTAGTAGCAGATGAGGAAGCCGCAAAATATCTGTAAAATGCTTTCTCTATACTATTCCGGATTAATATTTCTAAGTTAAAATATCATTTTTACTATCAAAAAATAATTTTGGTTATAAAAATAACTTTACATACCGTTTAAACATGACTTTTTTTAAAAAACGCCTTAAGCTCTAAGCTTTAAGGTGTTTTTTGGTTTGATTATATATAACAAAATATGCTGAATTAGTAAAAAAAACTGCCGGCGGCTATATTCTTTTTATTTTTATGTTTACATCTCATCAAATTCATTTATAATGGTATAAAAAGGGATATCATTTCATCTCTTTCGCTTATACATATTCAATTTTTTATTATATATTATATTTACAGGAGTTTTTATATATAAAGACTTCTGCCTGAATTTAGTCAGGAAGTAATATTTTCAGCATTATACTTTATATAAACCTTTTATATAAAGGGGTTATGTGAATATAAATATTTTTTATCTATAAAAATACAATTTTATTTTTTTTAAGGAGGATTGACAGAATGGCAAGTTTATCTCTTAAGGGGATAGAAAAACAATACCCGAACGGTTTTAAGGCGGTTCATAATTTTAATCTGGAGATAGCTGATAAGGAATTTATAATATTTGTAGGACCTTCAGGCTGCGGCAAATCAACAACTCTGCGTATGATAGCCGGTCTTGAAGATATCACAGGGGGAACTCTTGAGATAGACGGTAAAGTGGTTAATGATGTAGAACCGAAAGACAGAGATATAGCTATGGTTTTTCAAAATTATGCTCTTTACCCTCATATGACGGTTTACGATAATATGGCTTTCGCACTTAAGCTAAGAAAAGTTTCTAAAGATGAAATTGATAAGGCTGTAAGAAATGCGGCAAAAATACTCGGACTTGAAAGCATGCTTGATAGGAAACCTAAGGCCCTTTCAGGAGGACAACGTCAGCGTGTTGCTATGGGACGTGCCATAGTCCGCAACCCTAAGGTTTTTCTTATGGATGAGCCTCTGTCAAATCTTGATGCAAAATTAAGAGTGCAGATGAGAATAGAGATTGCAAAGCTTCATGAAAGACTTGGAGCCACTATGATATATGTAACTCACGACCAGACTGAGGCGATGACTCTGGGTACAAGGATAGTTGTAATGAAAGACGGTATTGTACAGCAGGTCGATACTCCTAAAAATCTCTACAACAACCCGGCTAATCTCTTTGTTGCAGGATTTATAGGTTCTCCTCAGATGAACTTCATGGATGCACTTGTAAATGTAGTGAATGAAAATACAGTTGAGCTTGCAGTCGGAAAATATAAGCTCAATCTCCCGATAGATAAGGCTGAAAGACTTATAAAAGGAGGCTATGATAAAAAAACCATAGTGCTTGGCGTTCGCCCTGAAGATATACACGATTCAGAGATTTTTATTTCAAATTCTCCTTCAAGTGTTATTGAAGCACAGGTAAAAGTCTATGAGCTGCTCGGTGCCGAGGTGTTTTTATACTGTGATTTTGAAGATATTCAGATAACTGCCAGAGTAAACCCACGTACAAACTTAGTTTCAGGTGAACGTGGAACATTTGCAATTGATCTTGAAAAGATTCATTTATTTGACAAAGAAAGCGGTGAAAGTATAAGCTTGCAGGAGCAGGAATAACTTTAATGTTATATAGTAATAAAGCAAAACCTAATAATGCTATTTCAGAAAAAATTATGGCAGTGAAAAATAACACTAACAATTTAGGAAAAGATATAATCAAAGCAAAAGGCTTTGCAATTTAAATTTATACTGAAAACTTTAAAGATGACTATATAAGTCTTACGGATATTGCAAAATATAAAAGTGATAAGCCATTTATAGTTATTAATAACTGCCTGAGAAGCAAGGATAATATTCAGTTTTCAGGTTTACGGTAATCAATGAATAACCCGGATTTTAAACCTATCGAATTCGATAGGTTTAAAATGAAGCCTGCAGTAATGCATTTACATTATCACCACAAAAGTCATTGGTAAATGAATTGACCGGAAAGAAAGAATGATTGAAATAATGCTACCGCAATCCCACTGGCTTTAGACGTTGGGTTAAGGTAGCAAAAAATAGATATTTGTGATACCATAGAAACAGACAAAGACCATAT
>ERZ772772.108-NODE-108-length-49102-cov-11.155973_pt1 | contig 49102 bp, 59 predicted proteins | sample MGYA00511484_ERZ772772 | MGnify/ENA primary metagenome ERZ772772 (study PRJEB29015, sample SAMEA2737913) | human oral metagenome | biome: human oral; feature: human-associated habitat; material: dental | place: China | collected 2088 ... | reverse complement strand
CTTATGGCGAAACCCTGCGCGGCAACGGCTGGCAGTGTTCCAGCAGCACCAACGGTATCCGCTGCGAAAACAAAAGTGGGCACGGTTTCGAGCTGAACCAGCGCCGTCAACGGCTGTTTTGATATTTGCACTCAGCAGATATCCCCAACCCAACCAAAAAGCAGCCTGCACTTCTCAGGCAGGCTGCACCCTGAACACCATGAAGACCCGACACATCACCATTCTCTATTTCGCCACCCTGCGCGAACAGGCTGGCAAAGAACAGGAAACGCGCACCACCGCTGCGCAAACGCCTGCCGAACTGTATGCCGAATTGCAGGCTGCCTATGCCTTCGATTTGCCGCAGGAACGCCTGCGCTCCGCCGTCAACCATGCCTTTTGCGACTGGCAAACCGCTTTGACCGACGGCGACACCGTGGCATTTATCCCACCCGTATCAGGAGGTTGAAATGACGGAACATTTTGCCATTACCGAGCAGGCCATCGACCCGAACGCCCTGCGCGAACAACTGACGCAAAAAGCCAACTGCGGCGCGTTCTGCAGCTTTGAAGGCTGGGTGCGCGACCACAACGACGGCAAAAATGTGGACTATTTGATTTACAGCACCTATCCCGAACTGGCGCTGTCGCAAGGCAACGCGGTGATTGAGCAGGCAAAACGGCAGTTTGCCATTGAAGACGCCGTTTGCGTGCACCGTGTGGGCCGTTTAGATATCGGCGATATGGCGGTTTGGGTCGGCGTTACCGCCGGCCACCGCGATGCCGCTTTTGTTGCCTGCCGCTTCATTATCGACACGGTGAAAGCAGAAGTGCCGATTTGGAAACAGGAGTTTTACGCGGACAGCCAGCACCAAACCGCCTGGTTGGCCAATCCGGAAGCCTTGTAACACGGTCGGCAAAAAAGCAGCCTGCACTCGGAGCAATATCCAAAGTGCAGGCTGCTTTTTTGTTTTGATGCGGCCATTATTCCAACGGCTCGGTTTGTACGGAAAACTGCGCTTCCTCTTTGCGGTGGTGCAAACGGTGCTGCCGCCACCAAATCCGCAGCAACAGCCACAGCAAATACGGCAGGCACGCCGCCACCAGCAGGTAATGCCACGAATGGAACGACACCAGCACCTGTCCCGTGTTGAAAAACACCCATGCCGACCAAATCCACAACCATGCGGACGGAAGCGAGAATGCCAGCACCACCAGCGCCGTCAGCGTGCGCGGCATGGTCATGAGCAGCCGTTCGCCGGCCGCGCTGTATCGGTCCATCCGCATCAGCATAATCATCGCCCACAAGAGCACGCAGGTCATGCCGCCATTCACGGCAACCTGTATCCAGCCGAATGCAAACTCCGGTGCAATCGGCAGGCCGTCGCCGGGCAGCGGTTTACTGTCGGGCAGCAGGGCTTCCTTGATGTTGAGCCCCACGGTGAACAGCAAGTCCACCATAATGGCATACACAGGCAAGTATTTGATGGAAAATCGCATTATGTTTTTCTGAGAATAAAAGAGCGTTGATTTTAGCATTATTGCCGTGCGGCGTAAAAAGTGCAGGCTGCTTTTTCGGATTCGAAAGCAGCCTGCACTTTGTGTTCATGCCGTTATCAGCGCAATTCGCGGTACAGGGCGTCCAACCATTTATTGGCCTGTTCGCCCGTATAAGGTTTGCCGAACTGGTCCAGCAAATGAATCCGCTGACCGTTGCCCGCATTTTCCAGCGCCACAAACAGCTGCGCCGCCTGTGCAGGTTTCTGCTGTTCTGCAGGCTGCTTGTTCGAACCGAACCAGCGGCTGAACCAACCGCGTTTTTGCGGCGCATTCGCCAATGCCTCGTTTTCCATCGGCGCAGGGCGCACGATAAACATGCCGCGCTCGCTCACAAACTGCTGCACCACCAAACCGATGCGGTTCAATGCCGAACCGACACGGTTCACATTCCGTTCTGCCGAACCGGTAATTAAAACCGTGTTGGCCTCGCGTTTGGCAAACTCGGTGCCTTGGTCTCTATCCGCCTGCACCGCTACCTGACGCTGCGCTTCGGCCTCGTCAACGCCGACATACTGCATGAAGCGCGCCAAAAATGCCGCTTCCAGATTCGGGTCGTTCGCGCGCGGCTGCCACATGGTCGTTTCTTCGCGCTTGTTGCTGTACACCTCTTCCAAACCTTTGTGCGTGAAGAAAATATCCAGCCCGCCTTGGCGGTTGCGTTCCATGCGGATTAAGAATTTGTCGCGCTCGCTGGTGGTGTAAATACCGCCCATGCCCACCATATCAAACAAACGGCGCAAACCTTGGTTCGGCAGCTTGGCGCGGTTTTCCGCCCATTCGGTTTCCATCAGGCCGGCCTGTGGTTCTTCGGAGGCGATGGTAAAGCCCATTTCCTGCCAGAAAGAACGCAGCACGGGCCACATTTCATTGGCCGTTTTGCCTTGTACCACCAGCCAGCGCTGTGTGCCGCTGCGTTCGATATGTGCGTTTTTCACTTGCATCAGCACGCTTTTGCCGCCGTTGGCGCCGGTGCGCTGGGTGGTCGCATCCGGACGGGCAACCGTGCCCTCGGGCAGCGAATACAGTTCGCCGTTACGCGGGTCGTTCAAATCGGGCGGAACTTCCAAGCTCACGATTTTATTGTTCTGCGACTGGTAATCCAATTTCGGCGTTTCCGATTTACTTGCGCAACCGCTCACGCCTGCGATCAACAACATTACCGCTAATGGCTTCATCATTTTCATGCGTTTTTATACCTTCTTCAAATTAAACCAATGCCGCTGCACGCAAAGCAGCCTGCACTTTTTCCTGTCCTGCCGCCGTCAAAGGCAGCATCGGCAGGCGGACGTGCGATGCGCAAACGCCCAACTGTTCCGCCGCCCATTTTGCCGCTGCCGGGCTGGGTTCGCAGAACATCACGTTATAAATAGGAATCAGACGGTCATTCAGCGCGCGTGCTTTGGCAATATCGCCGTCGATGGCGGCACGGCACATTTGGGCAAACATTGCCGGTGCCACATTGGCCGCCACGCTAATCACGCCATGTCCGCCGCATAACAAGAACGGCAAACCGGTCGGGTCGTCGCCCGAATACACGGCAAAATTTTCCGGCACATCTTTAAACAGCGACAGTGCCCGCGCCACATCGCCACTGGCTTCCTTCACACCGACAATATTGGGAATTTGCGCCAAACGCAGAATCGTCTCGTTGCTCATATTGACCACGGTGCGTCCCGGCACATTATAAAGAATCATCGGAATGGCAGCCGCTTCGGCAATGGCTTTGAAATGCCGGTACATGCCCTCCTGCGAAGGCTTGTTGTAGTAAGGCACGACAGACAATGTGTAATCCGCGCCCAAACGTTCGGCTGCCAGCGAAAGCTCAATGGCTTCGCGCGTATTGTTCGCCCCTGTTCCGGCAATAATTTTGATACGCTTCGCTGCGTATTTGATTGTTGCTTCCACCACCGATAAATGCTCGTCCACCGACAAAGTGGCCGATTCACCGGTCGTCCCCATGGAAACAATCGCGTCCGTACCGTTGTCGATATGCCATTGAACCAACGTCTCAAGCTGCTCAAAATTTACGCTGCCATCTTCGTGCATGGGCGTAATCAGTGCAACCAAACTTCCAGTCAGCATAAAATTCACCTTCGTTTTTTGGTGTTGCAAATGTGGTGGATTGTAGCCTACTTTCGGGCTGCTGCAAAATATTATCTGTGCAGGCTGCTTTTGCCGCCTTGGAACAAAATTTTGCGTAAAATTAAGTAAAGATAAATTTACCCAATGGCATTTCTAATTATCTTTGGTAAGCATTATCAAATATATTTTTTTGATTTTAAAAAATATTTGCCTATTGCAAGTTTGTTTCATTCCCACTAAGCCGATTATTATATTTGATAATTGTTTGTATTTTAAATAATTTTTTTGCCAATTAAGCATTCTGCTGCTACAATGCATCGCATCCGAAACAACACAACCTTTGAAAGGAAATATCATGCAAGGAAATCAATCTGTTATTGAATATATGAATTTTTTGTTGTCCAATGAATTGGCGGCGCGCGACCAATACTTCATTCACTCGCGCATGTATTCAGAATGGGGTTACACCAAACTGTTTGACCGTATCGCCCATGAAATGGAAGACGAAACCCAACATGCGGAAGCCTTTATTCGCCGTATCCTGATGCTGGGCGGCACGCCTAAAATGGTGTCTGCGCCCGTTAAAGTAGGCAAAGACGTCATCGAGATGCTGCAATTTGACTTGAATACCGAATTGGAAGTGCGCGAAAACCTGAAAAAAGGTATCAAATTGTGCGAAGAAAACCAAGACTATGTGACACGCCAATTGTTGGTTGATCAGCTGAAAGACACTGAAGAAGACCACGCACACTGGTTGGAACAACAATTGCGCCTGATCAAAATGATGGGCGAACAAAACTATCTGCAAAGCCAAATCTAATCAGGAGGCAGTATGCAAGGAGACCGTCAAGTTATCCGTCATTTGAATCAAAATCTGGGTCTGCTGTTGGTAACCATCAACCAATATTTCCTGCACGCCCGCATTTTGAAAAACTGGGGTTTTGAAGAGTTGGGCTGCAATTTCTACAAACAATCAATTGTGGAAATGAAACAGGCCGATGCGATTATTGAGCGCGTGCTGCTGTTGGAAGGCCTGCCCAACCTGCAAGAACTGGGCAAGCTGCTGATTGGCGAAACGCCGGAAGAAATTATCCGCTGCGATTTGGCCAAAGAACAAGAAAAACACACTGCCTTGGTGGAAGCCATCGCCGTTTGCGAAACGCAGCAGGATTATGTTTCGCGCCAACTGCTGGAAAAACAGAAAGACGAAAACGAAGAACGTATCGACTGGCTGGAAACACAGTTGGAACAAATCGAAGCCATGGGCTTGGAAAACTATTTGCAACTGGGTGCGCAAGAGGACTAACACAAACCACTACCATTAACCTTGGTACCCAATCCGACACCTGCACATTTGTGCAGGTGTTTTTTCATGCCTGCACAACCCGCCGCAGGCTGCTTTGCAATTTGCCAGCCTCTCGCGTATAATGCGCCGTTTCATGCGGATGTGGCGAAATTGGTAGACGCACTGGATTTAGGTTCCAGCGCCGCAAGGTGTGAGAGTTCGAGTCTCTCCATCCGCACCAAACTGCAAAAAACGGTGTTTTCCAACGCCGTTTTTTTACGTCCAAAGATGTTCAATTTTACCAGTCTATCCCCCGCCAATAAAGGCTTTCATGCAATCCCTTTGTTTCATAGATGTTCAATAGCGTCCAATAAATCATTGTTGAATTAACCAAAGAATGGGGGTATTTTTGGGGGTATCGTAAAACTACCCCGAAAAAATACCCCCAAATGACACTCAACGACCGACAAATCAGAAACGCCAAGCCGCAAGAGAAGCCCTATAAGCTGGCAGACGGCGGCGGGCTGTATCTCTACGTTACCCCCAAAGGCACAAAATCGTTCCGGCTGAAATTCCGCTTTGACGGCAAAGAACAGGTATTGACCATTGGAAAATACCCCCACGTTTCTTTGAGCGAAGCGCGGGCTATGGCGGAAACGGCCAAAACCCAAATAGCGCAGGGCATCAATCCCGCCGCACAAAAACAGGCGGAAAAGCAGCAGGCGCAGGAAGCCGCCCTAAATACCTTTGCTGCCGTAGCGAAAGAATGGCACAGGATAAGCACGCCGCGCTGGAAGCCCCACCATGCCGCCCGTGTATGGCGTTATATGGAAACGGACGTATTGCCCCACATAGGCAGCCTGCAACTGGACGAAATCCGCGTATCGGATATTCAAGCCCTATTGGAACGGGTAATGGCTAGAAACGTGGGCAATACCGCCGAAAAAATCAGGCAATGGATAGGCGCGGTATATGAATATGCCGCCCAAAGGGAATTGACCGAACGCAACCCCGCCAAGCGGCTAAAAGGCTTTATAGTACAGCGCGAAACGGTACACCACCGCGCCTTGCCACTATCCGAGCTTGAAACGTTCTATCAACGCCTGCAAGAAGCCCGTATAGACCAAGCCAACCGTATAGCCCTATTGCTGCTTATCCTAACTTTCCCCCGCAGCAACGAACTGCGCGGGGCGCAATGGGGTGAAATAGATTTTCAGGCGGCCGTTTGGACGATTCCCAAGGAGCGGATGAAGATGAAGCGAGAGCATAAAATCCCCCTTTCCGCATGGAGCTTGGAACTGCTTCACGAACTGCACGCCATCACGGGGCAGGCAACGCAGCTATTCCCCAGCCGCACCAAGATAGGCGGCTATATCAGCGAAAACACCCTAAACAAAATCATAGAGCGGATAGGCTTCAAGGAGCTAACCACCCTACACGGCTTCCGTAGCCTGGCCAGCAGCACCCTGAACGAAAAAGGCTTCAATCCGGACGCTATAGAGCTGCAACTGGCACATCTATCAGACGACAAGTCGCGCAAACCCTACAACCGCACAGACTACTGGCAAGAGCGTGTAGAAATGATGGCATGGTACAGCGGCCTTTTGCGCGGCCACTATGGGGAATAAAAACGTACACGCGCGATAAAAAAATACTGGTTATACTGGTTATCTGGTTATTTATTATATATATTATTGATTATAAATAAAAAAATAAATAACCAGTACATAACCAGTGGGATTTCTACTGGTTATCTCTTTTTTATTCAAATGCTTATGCTGGTGTTTAGGCAGGATTTGGGGGTATTTTGGGAACATTTGGGGGTATTTGCAGGCTGCTTTTGCCGCTGCCGCCGCCAAACCGCAGCCATCTGCCCGAACAGATGGATAAGCCGAACCGCCGCGCAGGCGGCATAATTTGCGTTTTAAGCGCCTATCCGCCTTTGGACGTGTTACCCCCAACATCCCACAGCAAAACCGCCCTTGCAGACGCAAATAGACGGCTTGCCGAACGGATATTGTCCATTTGCCCTTTGCAGGCGTTTAACGTGGTAAGGAATCAACATGAAAACTCTCAAACCAATCCGAACCAAGCGGGACTACCGCGCCGCCCTGCACGATTTGGGCGCATTCTTTGACCGCAATCCCGATACTGCCCCCCCAAGACGAGCAGGACTATTACGAAGTTTTGGCGCAACTGGTACACAGCTACGAAACCAAACACCATACTGTTTTGCCACCCGCGCCGATTGAAGCCATCCGTTTCCGCATGGAACAGCAGGGCTTGGACGTTAAAGACATGGCGGACACCATCGGACAACCCAACCGCGTGTATGAAATCCTGAACGGCAAACGCCCTTTGAGCCTTGCCATGATACGCAGGCTGCACGACAAATTGGGCATTCCGGCAGACGTGCTTATCCAAGTATAGGCGGCCTGAAAACACCACTACCCGCAAACCGAACACCAGCGACCAAATGCTGGTGTTTTTTATTGCTTGAACAACATTGGACACTATTAGACGATAAAAGTATAATTAGACGAATACAATACAACGGCAGCTAATCATGAAAGACCCCTTATATTTCCCACGGACGGAGCTTGCCGCCGCCCTGCTTGGCAGCCTGAAAAGCGGCATATCCAGCGCATTCACGCTGTTTGCCCCGCGCAGGATGGGCAAAACGCAGTTCCTTACCAACGATATAGCCCCCGCCGCCGAAAAAGACGGCTTCAACGTGTTCTATTTTTCCTTCATGGACAACAGGGACACCGCCGACCCCGCACGGTTTTTCCACGAAGCCCTGCACCGCTTCGCCCTGAATATCCGCACCGGCAGCGGCGTGAAAACCTTTTTCGGCAGCTTCACCAAAATAGAAGTTTTGGGCGTAGGCATAGAGAAGGAAACGCAGCGGCAGGAAATCCCCGCCGTGAGCGAAATCATCGCCCATATTGCGGCAGACGACCGCCCCACGCTGCTGCTGCTGGACGAAGCGCAGGAATTGGCGTGTATCCCCCGCGCGGAAGGCATGATACGCAGTTTGAGAACCGGGCTGGACATCCATCAAAACCGCGTCAAAACGCTGTTCACGGGAAGCAGCACCAACGGGCTTCGCGCCATGTTCAACGACATCAAAGCCCCGTTTTTCCACTTTTCGCACGCGTTGGACTTCCCCACGCTTGGACGGGAATTTACCGACTTTCTGGCCGGCGTTTACCGCGAAAGGACGGGGCAGGATTTGAACGCGGATAAACTGTATTCGGTTTTCGTGCAGTTCGACAAAAGCCCCATGTACATCCGCGCCGTGATTCAGGATTTAATCATCAATCCCGCCCTATCCTTGGAAGCGGCGGCCAATGCCCGCTTGGCGCAAATGCAGGAAAACGGCAACTTCCCCCGCCAATGGAACGCATTAAGCGCAATGGAGCGGCTGCTGCTGCAATCCGTCGCACGGGGCGACACCAGCCCATACGGCGCGGAATTCAGGGCGAAAGCAGCCTGCACCTTGGGCGTGGAAACCGTGAAAGCAAGCAGCGTGCAAAACGCCGTCAGAAAGCTGCTGCGCAAGGATTTGATGGCCAAGGATTCGGGCGGCGCATTCCGAATCAACAGCCCCATGCTGCAAGCGTGGATAAATGAGAATGTGGAATAGGGGTGCTGAAAATGAGCAATACCAAATTAACATTGCGGGATTTACCCGACCTATCCGATTGGAGTCTTGCCCCTTTATTAACGTTGGAGCAGGCGGCATTGCTATGGGGCGGCATTGACCCTGCTTTCAGTAGTTACGACAACGTAGGGAAAGAACATCATGAACAACAATGCCGCAGGGCGATAATCGCCATGCAGGCGTTTTTAGGCGGCATTGTGTTAAAGACGTTGCAAGTGCATGAATTGTTTTTAATCGGCGAAGACGGCTGGCAGAATTCTTATTCATACAGGGCAAACCAAGCCAAAGACGAGTTCTCAATACGCGATATAGACCCGAAGAGAACCACCGTTCAAAAAATGGTGTTGATTGCATGGGCGCAAAAAGAAGACTGCCTAACCCTCAAACAAGATTTAATCAAAAGGGAAAGGCAGATGCGGGGAGCGAGCGACACAGAAAGACGGATTGAAACGCAAAGGCAGCCTGAAAGCACAGAGAAGCCCATTATCCAATTACTGGACTACACCCCAAAGCACCCAACACCCGAATACCAAGTGGCAACGGAAGTGATTAAGGAATTCTACGACCCTATCCCCGAAGGGGGTAAACCCCCAAAGGCATTGGTAATACAGGATTTTATCGCACAACGGTTAAAGGAGATAACAGGGGTTAAACCCCTTGAAGCCGCTATCAGGCGCGTTGATACTTTGGCACGCTCCCCCGACTTTAAAAACCAAACCAAAACAAAAAAATAGTTCAACAATAAAACAATTAAATATCAATATATTAATAACGGTTAAACCCCTGTTTGGCATAAACGGTTTAACCGTTTTTCTATTGCCTAACCCCCGCCTTTGTCTTGCAGAATGCACCCATGTTCAACAAACAGCAAAGGCGTTTTTTTATGCAACAACAATTCATCACAGTCAAAGACGTAACCGCCATTTACGGCGTGAGCCGCACCACCGTTTGGAACTGGACCAACCCCAAACACAAGCAATACCGCCCCGACTTCCCCAAAAGCTACAAATTGGGCGGCCGCACCGCCCGCTGGAAGGCGAGCGAAATCCAAGCCCACATCGAAGGCATGAAGCACAAGGAAGGGGAATAACCATGCAGACGCAACGCCAACGAATCCTTGCCGTCCTCACACGCGGCGAAACCCTGACCGTGCGGCAAATCTTCGAGAACCTGCACATCAACTGCCCCACCATCCGCATCAGCGAATTGCGCCGCGCAGGCTACGGCATCGGCGACAAATGGATAAAGACCGAACACACCCGCTACAAGGTTTATTTCCTGCCGCAGAGCGAAATACAGCGCATTGCCGCATTGGAAAGGGAAGCATGACAACCTTCCTATACGCCCTATTAACCCTGCTGCTTTTCCGGCAGCGCAAACCGTAAGGAGCTTCACCATGAAAGAACAGACCCGCAACACTGCCCTGCAGCACCCTGCCAAAAAGCAGCCTGCACCCCAATGCAAATCCAAATGCAAGCCGCCCATCCCTTCGCTGGCCGCCGTTGCCGCCCCGATTGACGGCGTGGAGCTTGGCTACCGTTGGGAACCCGTCGGATATTTTCCCAGCCGAACCGCCGCACGGCGCGAAGTGGACGCATTAAGGGCAGGCAACCCCGAACTTACCTTTGTCATCCTACCGCAGGAATTGGCGGGCAAAGAGCCGTTATACGACGTGCTGGCCGCCCATCTGAAAGCGCGGGGTATAGAGCCGCCCCAATCATCCGCCCAGCAGCCATGCAGCGGCATTTGACACGCCCCCGCTGGTGTTTTAACGCCGCTTTAACACGGTGCAGGCTGCTTTAACACCTGCCTTTAACAAATCCCGCCGCTTTAACACGTTTTTAACACGCCATTTGTTAAAGCACCCCAAAAAATATGCGTGCGGAAACGGGGCGGTCAAGCAACACACACCCGCCCAACTTTTACCCCACCCCCTCCTTCTCTCAAATGTTAGAGGGCGGTACACACAAGGGATTTGCAGCCAATCCAAATCTGGATTGGCGGAATACCGCAACCGCACGCATCCGAAAGGGGCTTGCAATGCTTACTAAAAATTTAGTAAGCGGCGGGCAATGGCACACACAAGGCTTTTGCAAGTATCTGTTTCCGGGGCTTCATTTCTTGGCTACACGCACGCACGCGCGAGGCTTTTTGCAGTTAGCGCAGAAAAAAGGAGAACAGGGCGGTCATCCGATACGAATCCCTTTTAGATTTTTCCCATCCCCCCCGCCCCTTGGACGGCATACCCCATAGCGGCGTAAAAACCGCATTTACAGCGCGATTAACACCCTGCCTGCGCCTATACCACACCAGCGGCAACCACGCGCCAAAACGCAGGAATAGGGCAAAAGAAAAAGGCCGCCTCAAATTGAAGCAGCCTTCGCTTGATGATTTCATCAGGCAGCTTGGAAAGCCAAGTAAGCCTTAACCCCTGCCAGCACTTTGACAATCGCCTTGCAGGGGACTGCTTCAACCGAAAGGGAAGCAGATTCCAACCGGCAAAATGCCGGAAACAGCTTCATTCTACCCACCGATACGATTCAATGCAATACGGCTGCACACCCCCCCGAACCCAAAAACAACAGCCGTCAATCGGTAAAGAGCGGCGGCCGTACTTTGGATAAATTTAAACATTCCCGATTGGCATACAGGAATAACACAATGATACACGAAACTTTAAATCCCTGCAAAACAGATATTTACCCCATCCAACGCCGTTCATGCTTGACCGACGGCGTTCAACGCGGCAAAATCGTCCCCGCTGCTTTCAATCAAGCAGCCAGCCGTGAGAAGCTGTTACAACCAGGCAGGCAAGCCGTTTCATTTGCACATCGTGCAAAAGCGGTGTTTTTTACGCCTGCATCCCCCCTGCATGGCCTTTTCCCCATGGTAAACAGGGGCAAGGCGCGACTTGTCGCGGCTGCTACTGGTTGGCAGTTTCTCACCCCTTGCCCTTTGTTTGCCACCCCGAACCGTGAGAAGTTTTGGGCGGCGTTAAACCGACCAGAAAGAGGCTTTACCATGCAGACCCAAGCAGCCCGCAGCGGCTTTCTCTCTTGGCAGCAAGACACGCTGCCCGAAATCCACGACCTTATCAAACAAATCAAACGCGCCAAAGGCTACCAAGCCGCCCGCGCCGCCGTGATTTCCGCCTATGAAGCGGATAGCGCGGCATACGGCCATATCGCTGCCGCCATACGCGCCCAAATCGCCATAGACCGCCACAACCGCGCCAAAAGCACCTTCCCCTTGGCTGGTGTTTGGATTGCCCGAATCACGAACGTCCGGCAGGCGCAAAGCCTTGCCAAGCGTTTCCATGTTTCAGGCAGCCCGAAAGACGGCACGCAGGCGGATACCCCCGCCGCTGCCACAGAATGCGTGCAGGACAGCGGCGAAGCGCAGGCAGCTACATCCACACCAGCCGACCCCGCAACCGCCCAAATCGGCGCAACCAGCCCCAAGAACGGCGCATTGCAAAGCGGCTTCCCCATCCTTTGGCAAAACGGCGGCATTCCCACGCTGGAAGCCGTAATTGCCCAAATCCCCGACGGCACGCGCGATTTAGACCGCCTGGCCGCCCATATCCGCGCCAAATACCGCCAAGACAAGGCGGCGATAAGCCGCTTCCACGACGCACAGGCAGCGCATGAATTGGCCCTGCTGTATGCCTGCCAACGCGCCGACAGCCTGCACGGCTTTTCCGGTTGGCAGCATTTTGTCCGGATAGGCAATGCCATCCTGCAACGTGAAGCATTGCGGGCAACCGCGCCGCCCATTCTCAAACTATCCCCCCTAATCCAATCCAACCGAACCTAGGCCGCCTGAAAAGCAGCCTGCACGTCAAAGCGCAGGCTTGGCTTCCTGCCGCCTAATGAAATTTACAACCCATTGATTTTAAACAACGCCCCAGATTTGGGGAAAGGAGACCCACGAAATGACCTGCCCGACACCGGCATTCAACCACGCCCCGAAACCGCGCCGCTTTGCCGGATTGACCGTGAAGCACATCCGCACCTTCGCCACCTTTGAAGCAGCAAGCCGCTATATCGATATGCGGCTGGCACAACGCCCCTGCTTCATGTTCAACATCCAACAGACACAAAGCGGCTGGATTGTGAGCCGCGTTATAGGAGCTTAACCATGCAATACACCGCAGAGAGCAGCCGCTATTCAGGCTTGGCCATCCTTGTTTGCAACCTTGCCAAGCTGGCCGACGACAACATCAAGCAATTAAACACCAGCGATTTAAACCTGCTGAAAAACTGCTGCGAAACCGCCATAGGCAACTTATGCGATATGCAGGGCGTAGGCATGCGCTTTTTGATGGAGACCGACGACGAAGGATTTAACCCCTACCCCGTCCATGAATACACCATTGCCGCCGCCGAAACCGTGCAGGAACTGCAAGAACTGGCAGGCAATTTAGCCGCCTACCGCACCATGAAAGGAGCTTGACCATGGCCACCCATTACATCGCCGCCGTCGCCGTTCCGAACGGATACCGAGCCGATACCGACACCGTGAGCAGCGTATGGCGCAACATCGGCTACTACACCAGCCGCAAAGCCGCAGAAAACGCCTGCCGCCGCTTTATCGGGCAGCTTGAAGGCGAACTGCCGCCCGAACTGGACGGATTCGCCACCTACTGCGTGGAGAGCATCGGGCGGCTGGAAAAGAAACCGCCGTTTATCCGAAAGCTGGTGTTGCAAAAACCGCCCTGCCCCACCCCCGCCGCAGGGGCGAAACCGCAAAAGGCAGCCTGCAACAGACACCGCCCCGATAGGGCAGGGGGGATTTCGCCATGGTAAACGCATACATCGCAGGCATGGCTTTGGGGGCAGCCCTTACCGCCGCCGTTGCCCATATCCGCCGCCGCAGGCTGGAAAACGCCTTGCAGGAATACATGGAAGCCAACGCCGAATTTGAAGCGGAAAACCGTTTTTTGCACAGTGAGCTGCAAATTGCCGTTTCCATCAGCAAGCGGCTGAACGAAGCCTTGGCCGACAAGTTCGCAGGCGTTTACGGCGCATATCCCGGCCGCGAAATACCGCCTGCCGCACCCGACGCCAAAGAAGCCTACACCATCGGCAACGAAACCTTTTTCATCCACCCGCGCCTTGCCCGAGCCTTGGCGCATCGACAAGGAGAACCGTCATGAAGGAACGCGGAATCATCAACGATTGCCCGATTTGCGAACTGGAAGGCAGGAAGGGCGAATGCCCCCATTCCGAAAGGGCAAGGCTATCCGCCCGTTTCAAGCTGCACGGAATCAGCCTATGCGCCGCGAATGAAGCGCTGGACGACTTAATGCGGCTGGAGATACCGATACCCCGCCCCGCCGCCCTTGCCCTGCTGGAAATGGCCAACGAACGCATCAGGCGCAAAATCGCCGTGATGGAAGCGCTGGAAGCCAAGATAGCAGCCATCGGCGGGCAACAGACGGACAACATCCACTAGGGGGCGGTATGGAGATACATCAGGCAACGCAACACCGCTGGCAATACATCCTGCCGCGCATCGGCATAGAGCCGCGCTATCTGCGCAACACACACCAGCCCTGCCCCATCTGCGGCGGCAAAGACCGCTTCCGCTTCGACGACAAAGACGGCATGGGCACCTACTTTTGCAACCAATGCGGCGCAGGCAACGGCTTTACTTTGATGATGAAGCACCTGCATTGCAGCTTTCGGGAAGCCGCGCAAATAGCGGCGGATATTTTGGGCGAACGGCAGCCCGCGCTTCCAAGCCCGAACGCACCGGAAACCGAACCGCAAAAGCAGCCTGCACCCGACCGCATCGGGCAAATAACCGAAATGTGGGAAGCGGCGCGGCCGTTATCCCCATCCTGCCCCGCCGTGCGGTATTTGGAGCGGCGCGGCATCGATATGCGGCAACTGCCCGACAACCTGCGCTACGCCCCCGCACTTGCCTACTGGACGACCGGCAACGAAGGAAAACCGCTGCGCATCGGCACATACCCCGCCCTAATCGGCGCATTGGAAACCGAACGCGGCCTGATGGGCTTGCAGCGGATTTATTTGCAGGGGGATGCCAAGGCACGGATAACGCACCCCCAAACGGGCGAAGCGCTGGACTGCAAGAAAATGCTTTGCCGCTATCCGCAATCCACATCCGGCGCTGCCGTGCGGCTTTTCCCGATAGAGCCGGGGCTGCCGCTGGTGTTATGCGAAGGCATCGAAACCGCCCTTGCCGCACGCGAACTCACAGGCTTTCCCGCTTGGGCGGCCATCAGCGCAAACGGAATCCGCCGCTTCGAGCCGCCCGCGCATTCCCCCGTTTGGATATATGCCGACCACGACACACCGCACCCCGTAGGCTTTGAAGCCGCCCACGAATTGGCCATGCGCCTGAAACGGCAGGGCATCGCCGCCAACATCATTCAATCCGCCACGCAGGGCTTCGATGCACTAGACGACTTGAACGCCGCCAAAAAAGCAGCCTGCACACAGAAAGGAACACTATGCCCGTAATGAAATTCGACGTGAACGAAACCTACGCCCCGAACCCGCGAACCACCGCCAAGGGGCAGTACATCGTGCATATTTCCATCGACAAGGAAGGCAACGAAAAGCCCCCTTCGCTATTGGCCGACAAATTCGATATCGTCGGCAACGGCACGGACGGCAGCGGGGCACATTACCGCATTATCCGCTACCAAGACCGCTGCACGCGCCAAACACGGCACGCCGCCCTGCCATGCGCGGAAATCGGCAGCAACGCCGCATGGGCGAAATTGCAGAGCATGGGGATAGTCGTGTATTCCGGCAGGGCGAAACGCGAATATTTGGCCGACTACCTGCAAACCGCAGGCAGCCGTGATTTTTGGCAGATAACCGACAAGGCGGGCTGGCAGGGCAACGCCTACATCCTGCCCAGCGGCGAAGTTTTACAGGCAGACGAAGGGGAATGCCGCGTGCTGTACAACGGCGACACCAGCCAAGCCGCCGCCTACACCGCCAAAGGCAGCCTGCACGAATGGCGCGAAAACGTCGCCAAATACGCCGCCGGAAACAGCCGCCTGCTGCTGGCCATCGGCGCAGCCCTTGCCGCCCCCATGATGAACCGGCTTGAAGAAGCGGGCGGCGGCTTCCACCTTTACGGCGCGAGCAGGGACGGCAAAACCACGGCCGCCAAAGCCGCCCTATCCGTTTGGGGCGACCCCGACGCGGCAAAACTCTCTTGGAACGGCACGGCGCTAGGCTTCGGCAACACCGCCCTTGCCCGCAACGATAATCTGCTGGTGTTGGACGAAATCGGGCAGGTGAAGCACACCAAAACCGTCAGCGAAACCGCCTACGCCGTGATAGACGGCACAGGCAAGATACAGGGGCATAAAGACGGCGGCAACCGCCTTATCCGCCAATGGCGAACCCTGCTTTTCAGCACGGGCGAATACGATATGCAGAGCTATGTGGAACGCGGCGGCGAAAAATGGGAAGCGGGGCAAAACGTGCGGATTCCAAGCCTGCCGGCACGCGCCATATACGGCATTTACGAAAACCTGCACGGCTTTAAGGACGGCGCGGCACTATCCGACCACCTATTGCACCAAATCGGGCAATATCACGGCACGGCAGGCAGGGCATGGATTGAGCAACTGCGGCATATTGACACCGCCGCCATACGGGAAACGCGTGATTCGTTCCTGCGAATGCTGCCCGAATTGAACGGGCAAATCCTTACCGTGGCACGCCGCTTTGCCCTTGTCGCCGCCGCGCTGGAACTATCCGCCGACATTACAGGCCTGCCGCGCGGGCAGGGCATGGCCGCCATGAAGCAGTATTTTGAAGAATGGATTGATGAAAACGGCACGGAAAGCCACGAAGAACGTACCATCATCCGCAACGCCGTCCGTTTCTTCGAGCTATATGCACACACGCCGCGCTTCGCAATCTTCGACGCCCTGCAAAAAGACCACGACCGCAACCACGCAGGCTATTACAAAGCCAAAAACGGCGACTATGCCGCCCCAGCCGCCGAGCGGGAACAAGAATATTGGGTAATCCCCACCGTGTTTGAAGAAGAAATCTGCAAGGGAAGGAATACGGCAATGGTTTGCCGGATACTGCACGGCGCGGGCTGGCTGGAAAAGTACAGCGGTGAAAGATACCAGTTTCAACGCGGGGACAAAATCAGATACTATGTATTTGACGGCGTAAGGCCGCCCGAAAAATGACGGCGCGGAAGCGGCTGCAGCAACCCCCATGGCGCGGCAGCAACGCTGCTAAAATTGCCGTGCAAACACCTCAATTTAATTTCAGAGCCGTACAGAAAAACCGCCTTCCACGCACGGAAAGCGGTTTTTTCTTTGGAGAAACACCAGCAAATCACTGAATAATAAAGAAATAATGAAATAACCAGCAGGCAAATCAACTGGTTAGAAAATTAAGTTATTGATAGTAAACACATTATATTCAAAAAAATCAGAAAAATAACCAGTAGAAAATCCTACTGGTTATGTACTGGTTATGTTTTTATTATTTATAATCATATATTTAAGCGAAAAATAACCAGATAACCAGTAAAATCGCATTTTTCGTTTGCACATATATCAAATAATCGCGTGTTGCCCATTTTTTAGGCAACCGTTTTCCAATTGACGGCAACAATGCCCGAACTGTTTCAGACTGCCTAATTTTTAAGCAGGCACGACAACGAACGACCGTTTTCGGCAGTCGGTATAAATTGCATAAATTTTAAGCATAATAACCACAAAAAAAGTGAGACAATATTCATTTGGGGGTATTTTTGGGGGTATTTTTCAAATCGACTGTTTTTGCAATTATATAAATCAATAAGTTATGCGATGAATTCGAGTCTCCATCAAACATATTGACTGGTGCAATAATAATGGTGTAATTGCTGTTATCGCATAAAAGATCAATCCAAATTAAAAAGCAGCCTGCACTTCAATTTCCCAAAGTGCAGGCTGCTTTTTTGATATTACCAATCTTTCCACTGCCGTTATTTCAACCGCGCAATACCTGTTCGACACCCCTATTGGCCAATGCGTCGGCACGTTCGTTTTCCGCGTGGCCGGCATGGCCTTTCACCCATTGCCAACGCACGCGGTGCCGCGCCACCTGCTCGTCCAGCTGCTGCCACAAGTCCGCATTTTTCACGGGCTGGCGGCCGGCGGTTTTCCAGCCGTTTTTCTTCCAGTTGTGAATCCAGCTTTCCATGCCGTTTTTGACATATTGCGAATCGGTGCAGATGACCACGTCGCACGGACGGTTCAGAGTTTTCAGACCAGACAGCACCGCCGTCAGCTCCATGCGGTTATTGGTGGTCTGCGCTTCGCCGCCGAACAATTCTTTCTCGTGCCCGCCATAACGCAAAAGCACGCCCCAGCCGCCTGCGCCCGGGTTACCCTTGCACGCACCGTCCGTGAACAGATAGACCGTTTTTTCCATGGGTTCTCTCGCTGCATTCATGTTACAAACCATTCAAAATCAGGTAAAATCACGCATTTATCGGCACGGTTAGCGGCGTTCGCGGAAAAATTCTTCGGCGGCATCTTGAAACAGGTCGGCATCGTTGCTGTCGGAATAGGCCAATGCCGCAATTTCGTCTTCAAAAGCAGCCTGCACCGATTCGACCACGTCCTGCGCCATATCCGTCGGCAAGGCGCGCAAAAAGCCTTTTAATGCAGCCGCCAACACGCGGTTCTGCATCCGCAGGGCGCAAACCGATTCTTCCAAATATTCGAACTCTTGCTGAAGATTATCCACGATGTCGTCTTTCTGTATCAATGAAAACGCACATTGTAGCAAAAACCACCATTCAACGGACAACCTCATGAATCACAACGATAAATCACCACACTCCACCATGGTTTTCACTTTGCAGGACAGCAACGAACCGGCACAGCGCTGGGAGCAGGATTTGCAACAGCTGCAACAACGCCAGCACCAACATCAGGCGTTCTCCGTTGCGGACACGCCGTCCGACACGGCACCTGCATGGCAAAATGCGTCCGCACCGGAGCGTTTCGGTGATGAAGAATTGGATTTGGCTTACCGCGAATACCTGCGCCACCGCGAAGCGGAGCACAACCAGCGCGTGCAACAGGCGGCACAGGGAGAAGACGTGGCCGTGCTGTTGCAGGAAGACTGGCTGGCGGCGCAATCCGCGCTCAAAACGGAAAACAACCGACGCTACCTGCATGCACAGCAAACGGTCGTGATGCAGCAAAACCAGCCGCTGCAAACCGTGGAACCGCATGAAACGGCAGCCGGCCAGCCCTATCTGCCCCCCTGCACGGTACACGTTTACGATCTGCCGAACCTGCCCAGCATGCGCCGCATCCGGATTCTGTCCGAGCAGGAACTCATCAACCGTATTCAGGAAAAACTGCAAATCCATTTGAGCAACGCCATGGCAGGCTTGGTGCGGCAGGCGGTGCAGAAAAAACTGGCCACGCTGACCTACGATTTGCAGTTGATGTTGAATGAAGAAACCGAAAAAGTCGTGCGCGACGTGCTGGAACACAATCTGGCCGCCGTGTTCCGCAGCGTGAAAGACGCCATGCGCTGAATACACACCTTGTTTAAACCACCAAAAAGCAGCCTGCACATGAAAATTTAATGTGCAGGCTGCTTTTTATCGTGAATGGGAACAGCAATAGGGCAATAAACGCAATGCCTGCCGAGCGAACTCAATCTGCCCGATACATCACCCGCCATTCCTCATGCCAGAAGCCGTCTTGGCGCGGCGAAACGCAGGCATAAATCCCGTTCTGTGCCGCCGCCATCACGTCCTGCCGCGTCATCAGGCACGCCTCCGACACGCGCGCGGGCGACAAATATCCTTGGCGCGGCAAACGGCAAAACCGGCTTTGCTCGGCAAAGGCCAGCCATTGTTCAGGCTGCGACAACCATTGCCCCGTCCAAGCGCTCGGCGCGTAAATGCGGTCGGGCGGCAACGTGCCCGTGTCCGTGAACGCATTGCCGCGCACAATGCTGACGCGCCGCAATTTCTGCGTGTCAATGCCCTGTGCGGCTAAAGCAGCCTGCACATCGGCGCGCTGCGACAATGCCGACTGCTGCGCCAATTTCCGCGCCTTGTCCGCCAAAACATCGTTCGACTGGAAACCGCGCATGGTTTCGGGGCTGCCCTGCCCGGCATAATATTTGCACGTCAATTCAATGTGATAAACATGGCCGTTCAGTTGCGCGACAAAATCCAACGCGCCGTCCTGTGCGCCCGATGCGCCGTCCACCCGCCATTCGCGTGCCAGCAGGCGGCTGTGCGGCGCGTGTTGCAGCCAATACGCCAGCAGGTTTTCAGCATAATACCCCAGCCGTTCGTGCGCCAGGCCTTCGGGTGCAGGCTGCCTGTCCCAATCCAGCAGCAGGCGGAATCCTCGGTCGCCCAATAACTCTGCCACGGACAATTCCTGCCCCGTCCTCCACAACGCGGGCGCGGTCAAAAGGCCGGCCAAATCGCGCACCCACACGCTTTCCAGTTTCCACCATAAGGCATCTTGTGCGTAATTCACGGTTTTTCCTTTTCTGTAACTTCGGAAGCAGCCTGCACATGGATTTCGGCAAAATGCGCTTCCTGCACCACATTCACCAAACCTTCTTTCACCAGCTCCAGCAATGCGATAAAGCTCACCACCACATACGCCGTGCCGCGTTCCACGGCAAAAAGTTCGGAAAAGCGGCATTGGCCGGCCTGCAAACGGCGCAGGATATGGCTCATCTGTTCGCGCACCGAAATGGTTTCCTGCACCACCGCATGGCTTTGGTGGTGCTTGGCGCGCGCCAGGATATTCAGCCATGCTTTGGTCAAATCGGCCACCTGCACAGCGGGAAGCTGTACCGGCGCGGCCAGTTCCAGCGGCAGGTACACCCATGCGAAATCGCGGCCTGCACGAGGCAACGCGTCCAAATCGTGCGCGGCCAGTTTCATTTGTTCGTAGGCCAGCAGGCGGCGCACCAGTTCCGCGCGCGGGTCGGCCTCTTCTTCGGGCTGCTCGGGCGGTTTGGGCAGCAGCAGCCGTGATTTGATTTCAATCAGCACCGCCGCCATCAGCAAATATTCCGCCGCCAAATCAAACTGTTCCGTGTCCATCTGCGCGATATAGGCGAGGTATTGCTCGGTAATCCGCACCATCGGGATGTCCAGCACGTCGATATTCTGCTTGCGGATAAGGTACAGCAGCAAGTCCAACGGCCCTTCAAAGCTGTGCAGCACAACTTGCAGGGCATCGGGCGGAATAAACAAATCGGCAGGCACGTCGGTCATCGCCTGCCCAAAAATATAGGCAACGGTTTGCGGCATTTTTTATCTGTGTTCAACGGAAGGGTGCAGGCTGCTTTTTTGCACGTTGGAAAGCAGCCTGCACTTCAATAGTGGTTCTATTTTAACAACGCGGTCAAAGGCGTGGGCAAGGCATATTCGCGGATGCGTTCGGGCGGCACCCACACGCCTGATTCATCAGGTGCAGGCTGCTTTTGCGGCGGCAGCACCGCGCGGTACGGCACAATTTCCAGCAGGCGGTGCGTCAAACGGTGCGTGAAGGCTTCGGCTTCCTGCCAATCATCGCCGTTCGCGCCCAGCCTTTCCGCCAGCCCGCGCAATTCGTGCAGGCTGCCTGCTTCGGGCACGCAATACAACCCGGCCCAAATGCCCCGATTCGGCCGTTTTTGCAGCCAATACGCGCCGTCGTGCCGCCGAAGCAGCAGCCAGAACACGGTTTGCTGGCGCACGGCAACCAGTGTTTTTTTGCGCGGCAATTCGTCAATCCGCCCCTGCTGTTTCGCCAAGCATTGCCGCACCATCGGGCAATCACCGCACTTGGGCTTGCTGCGCGTGCAGACGGTGGCGCCCAAATCCATCAGCCCTTGCGTGTAGGCCGGCATATCGGCGGCATTTTCAGGCAGCAACTGTTCGGCCAGCGCCCACAAACTGCGTTCGAACGCAGGGGATTTCGGGTTGCCGTCTTGGGCGAAAACGCGGCACAGCACGCGTTTCACATTGCCGTCCAATATGGTTTCGCGCGCGTGAAAGGCAAAGGCGGTTACAGCGGCGGCCGTGCTGCGCCCCACACCTTTGAGCCGCTGCCATTCTTCGCGCGTTTGCGGAAACTGCCCGCCGAATTCGTCCATGATTTGCTGCGCGGCGGCATGCAGGTTACGGGCGCGGCTGTAATAGCCCAAGCCTGCCCACAAGGCCAGCACGGTGTCTTGCGGAGCGGCGGCCAAATCGCGCACGGTGGGCAATTCGCGGATGAAGCGCAGGAAATAATCGCGCACGGTGGCGGCCTGCGTTTGCTGCAACATGATTTCCGACAGCCAAACGGCATAAGGGTCGCGCACCTGCCATGGGAAGTCGTGCCGCCCGTGTTCGCGCTGCCATGCCACTAATTTTTCTGCAAAATCGGGAAAGTGGTGTGTGTTCATTTTTTAAAGTGCAGGCTGCTTTTTTTAATGTTGTTTTTCAATGTTATGCTGATTTTTTGGCGCGTTTGTCGCGGATATACAGCTGCGAGCGGTTGTCGGACAATTTGGTTTCGAAAATATCGATGGCGCGCACTAAATCGCTCAATTTGGCAAAGCCGTAATTGCGGCTGTCGAACGAAGATTGGTTGCCGATAATGCGCCCGATTTGCTGCAAATCCGCCCAGCCGTCTTCGTCGCAGCTGTCGGCAATGCTGTTGCGCAGCAGGTTCATGAGCGTGCTGTCGCCTTTCAGTTCCTGCGCAGTTTTGCGCTGCACCTGCTGCTCTGCCGGCGCAGTGCGGCTCTGGGCGTTGTCGAGAAACAGGAATTTGCTGCACGCGGCCACCAGCGATTTGGGCGTTTTGTGTTCGCCAAACCCAATCACCTGTTTGCCCGATGCCTTAATCCGCATGGCCAGCGGCGTGAAATCGCAATCGGACGACACCAGGCAAAACACATCCACTTTATTGAGAAACAGCAAATCCATCACATCGATGGTCATGGCCATATCGGTGGCGTTTTTGCCTTTGGTGTAGTCGAACTGCTGCACGGGGGCGAGTGCGTAATCCAGCAGCACGTTTTCCCAGCTTTTCAGGCGGTCGTCTTTCCAGTTGCCGTAAATTTTGCGCACCATCACCGAGCCGTAGTTGGCCAATTCGCTCATGATGAAGTCGATTTTCTTGGCGGGGGCGTTGTCGGCATCAATCAGCAATGCCACGATAAGGTTGGATTTTTCCATGTGGTTTCCTAAACTTAAGCAGCCTGCACTTTGCGTGATGAAGGTGCAGGCTGCTTTTAAAGCATGGTGTTAAGGCTGTACCGTTTGGCCGTTAATGCTGACGGATTTGATCGTGAGCGCGTAGTTTTTGTCGCCGTCGTTATAGCGGATAATCGCCGGAACGCCGTTAAGTGCGGGGGCAAAGCCGTATTGCGCCGTGTCGTCGCCACGTCTGACGTTGAATTGATTCACATCGATTTTTCTGCCGTTAAATGTGATTTGGCTGGTGCCGGCAGGGCTGATGCCGCGCACGGGATACAGGCGTTTGCCATTGGTAATCATCAGGTTGGGCGGCAGTTGGCCGTCGGTAAAGACAAGCTGCCATGCCAGCGTGAACAAATCCATCACACGGCCGCGTACGTTTTCGGTTTTGGTTTCGCCGGTTTTGCCGTAAGTAGCTTTGGAACCGGAGAACTGGGCGGACGCATACACTTTGCCGTTGCGCACATCGCGGTAATAGCTCGGATTGAGCTGGTTGCCCGAAATGGTGCCGCCGCTTTCAAAGCGGATTTTGTAAAACGGTACGTTGATGCTGGCGCTCACGGTGTACTGGCTGCCGCTGCGTTTGAAGGTCATGGTGGCGGGGATGCCGTAGCTGCCGCGGAACTGCAAAGTGGCCTGGTCGGGAATCGGGGCAGCCTGCACGGACAATACACCGGCGGCCAGCATCACGGCCAGCAATGGTTTCACATAAAAAGAAGTAGTTTTACGCACGGATTTTCTCCAATGTCTTGGTGGTTGATGTGTGATGTACAAAAGGAATGCTGTGGACTTGGCCGCCGCGCGCCAAGGTTTCGGCGGAACCGACAATTTGCTCCACCGCCCAATCGCCGCCTTTCACCAAAATATCCGGTCGGATTTCGGCAATCAGCGCGGCGGGCGTGTCGCTGTCGAACCAGGTGACCCAATCCACGCTGGCCAATGCCGCCGCCACGGCTGCACGCTGCGGCAATGCGTTGATGGGGCGGTCGCTCCCTTTGCCCTGCCGCCGCACGGATTCGTCCGTGTTCAATGCCAGAATCAGGCATTCGCCCAACGCGCGCGCCTGCGCCAGATAAGTTACATGGCCACGGTGGATAATGTCGAAACAGCCGTTGGTAAACACCAAAGGGCGCGGCATATCGGGCAGTTTTTGCAGCAGTTGCTCGGGCGGCAGGATTTTGCGCTCGAAATCGGGCAAAGGATAATTCATGGCACAGTATTCCAAATCAAGCCAATTACGCTTTCTGCGTTTCCACTTGAATCATCTCCGCAGGCGGTAAAGCAGCCTGCACTTTCGGCACATCGGCACGGCGCAATGCCGGTTCTTCCGGCGCATCTGCCTGTGCGGCAAAGGCAGCCAATGCCGCCGCATCGGTTTCCACCAACATCAAACCTTTAGCTTCCGCCACGGCAATCGCCTGTTCGACAGATACGTCAACCGCCGTTTCAGCGGCAGGCTCGGCTTCAAAAGCAGCCTGCACTTGGCGTGCATCGCTTTCGGGTTCATCTTCTGGCTCAATCGCCTGCAACACCACGGCAGCCTGCACTTCCTCGGCAGCGGCTTCTTGCTCGCCAGACTCGCTGGCCACAACAACGGCAACTGATTCGCGGATGTTTTCCGCAATCTGCGTTACCAAAGCCGCTTCATCTTGAACGGCGGATTCGGTTTCCGGCGCATCCAAAGCAGCCTGCACATGTTCGGCGGCAGCATTTTCGGCTACAGCCGCTTCACGGCGCGCCTGCCATTGCGCAACCAGTGTGCTTTCGGCCGCCAAATCGGGATACTGCGCCAAAACATGGGCAATGCCGTCTTCCACATTCGCCCCCACCGCGCCGATATCCAGATACTGCACGATTTTGGCGGCGGACGGAATGCCGCGCTGTCTGGGCGGACGGCGGTCGTTTTTGCCGCGTTTTTCATTGCCCAAGTTTACCACCAGCGGCTTCTCTTTTTTCGCCCGATTGTTGCGTTTGCCATTATTTACAGAAGCATCGCCGCCCTGTTCCGCATTTTTTGCAGGCTGCCTGCGCGAATTTTCGGCAGACTTCTGACGTGCCTGACGCGGCTCTTTTTCAGGCATTTCCGCCACTGGGGCAGGCACGGCCGCTTCCGTCTTCTCGGTATTGCGTGAACGCTTGTCCCCATTGCGGGATTTACGTTCGTTTACGCTCTGCTGCTCGCCGTCTTCGCGGTTTTTGCCCGCATTCGGGCGACGGTTCGGATTGTTCCGCTTGTTGCCACCGCGCGATTTGCCGCCGTTTTTGCCGGACGAAGACGCGGCAGGTGCCGTATTCTCGGGTGCACTTGAAGCGCCGCCGAACATTTTTTTCAGCCAATTTTTGAAACTGTCCCACCAAGACGCATTTTGGCTGGACACCGGCGCGGGCGACGCATGGCGCAAGCCTTTCACCGCAGGTTCTTGGCGCGCGGCTTTTTCACCTTTGCTGTTGCTGAACGGCACACTTTCGGTTTTTTCAGGCGGCGCGACACGTTTGTAGCTCGGCTCGGCATTTTCTTCCACATCATCGGTGCGGATTCGGGTGATTTCGTAATGCGGATTTTCCAAATTCGTGTTCGGAATCAGGAACACGGACACGTCCAGCCGCTCTTCCATGCCGAACAGTTCGGCGCGTTTTTCGTTCAGCAGGAACGTGGCCACATCCACAGGCACTTGCGCATGCACTTCGCCCGTGTTGTCCTTCATTGCCGCATCCTGAATCAGGCGCAAAACGTGCAGCGCGGTGGATTCGATGCTGCGGATAACGCCCGTGCCGGCACAGCGCGGGCAGGCAATATGGCTGCTTTCCGCCAGTGCAGGCTGCAATCGTTGGCGCGACAGCTCCAACAGCCCGAAGCGCGACAATTTGCCCATCTGCACGCGCGCGCGGTCTTTTTTCAACGCATCGCGCAACACATTTTCCACATCGCGCTGGTGCTTGGCGTCTTCCATATCGATAAAGTCGATGACCACCAAGCCGCCCAAGTCGCGCAAACGCATTTGCCGCGCCACTTCTTCCGCCGCTTCCATGTTCGTGCGGAACGCAGTTTCCTCAATATCCGCACCGCGTGTGGAACGTGCGGAGTTCACATCGATGGAAACCAAGGCTTCCGTGTGGTCAATCACAATCGCACCGCCGCTGGGCAGGCTCACCGAGCGCGCAAACGCCGTTTCGATTTGCTGCTCGATTTGCAGGCGCGAGAACAGAGGCGTGTGATCAGTATAGAGTTTGAGCCGCGACAAATTGTTCGGCATCACATAACTCATAAATTCAGAGACTTGCTCGTAAACTTCGGGGTTATCCACCAAAATTTCGGCAATATCGGGACGGTAATAATCGCGGATGGCGCGAATCACCAGCGAGCTCTCCATAAACAGCAGATACGGCTCTTTATGCGCCGCTGCCGCTTCTTCAATAGCACGCCAAAGCTGCAACAAGTAATTGAAATCCCACTGCAATTCTTCCGTACTGCGCCCAATGCCGGCGGTACGTGCAATAATACTCATGCCATTAGGCACGTTAAGGTGCGCCATAGCTTCTTTGAGTTCGGCACGGTCATCGCCTTCGATTCGGCGCGATACGCCGCCGCCGCGCGGATTGTTCGGCATCAGCACCAGATAGCGGCCGGCCAGGCTGATGAAAGTGGTCAAGGCTGCGCCTTTATTGCCGCGCTCGTCTTTTTCTACTTGGACGATGACCTGCATTCTTTCTTTCAACACGTCTTGAATGCGCGCACGGCCACCTTCATAGTCTTGAAAATAGGCGCGGGAAACTTCTTTGAACGGCAAAAAGCCGTGGCGTTCCACACCATAATCGACAAAACACGCCTCCAGCGACGGTTCAATACGGGTAATCACGCCGGTATAGATATTGCCCTTGCGTTGTTCTTTGCCAAGGGTTTCGATGTCCAAATCCAACAGGGTCTGCCCATCGACAATGGCCACGCGCAATTCTTCGGAATGCGTGGCATTAAATAGCATTCTTTTCATATTTGTACCTATAATCAGGCACTTAGATACGTTTTTGGTTTGAAGGACTACTCGCGTGGTGGCGCACGGTGCGCTGCGATGTATGTAGTTTCGGACGATTCAAAAGAACGATGTTGGAAATTTCAGGGGTTCTGAAACAGGTGTTTATCTGTTTAAACAATAGGTATTGAGCGGTCGTCTGCGGATATTCATCAAACATTTTTTTGCTGCGTTAGCTCGATGTGCAGCAAAAAGGAAAACGTGCCAAGTGCTTTTTTTGTAAAATGGCGGTATACGGCTTTTCACAATAAAGGGTATGCAGGCTGCCTTAAATTATTTTTCACGTTAAAAATCAAAGCCGTATCACTTGCATCTACCCTGTCCGACCCAGTATTCATGCTGCATCGGCAATCTTTGGATTATAGTAAAAATGCCAACAATTAGCAAAGACTTAGTCAATCATATTCGCGTGCAGGAGCACGAATCGGCGCAACGCCTTGACAACTATCTGATAAAAATTTTGAAGGGCGTGCCCAAGAGCCATATCCACCGCATTATCCGTGCGGGCGAAGTGCGGGTGAACAAGGGGCGCGCCAAACCGGAAACACGCATTCAAACCGATGATTTGATTAGGATTCCGCCTGTGCGCGTGGCGGAAAGGGCGGCAAAAAGCAGCCTGCAACCTGTGCCCGCGCGCCATTTTGAAATTGTTTACGAGGACGATGCGCTGCTGGTGGTGAACAAGCCCAGCGGCGTAGCGGTACATGGCGGTTCGGGCGTGAGTTTTGGCGTTATCGAGCAGCTGCGCCGTGTGCGGCCGGAGGCGAAATATCTGGAACTGGTGCACCGTTTGGACAAAGATACCAGCGGCCTGCTGATGGTGGCCAAAAAACGCAGCGCACTGGTGAAGCTGCACGAAATGCTGCGCAACGACCATCCGAAAAAAATCTATTGGGCGCTGGGCGTGGGCGCATGGCAACCTGCACTGCGCCATGTCCGCCTGCCGCTGGTCAAATACACGGGCGCGGCCGGCGAAAAAATGGTGCGCGTCGGTTCGGCGGAAGACGGGCAATCGGCGCACTCGGTGTTCCGCGTGCTGGACACGTTTTCGGGCGAACGGCTGCATTCAGTGGGCGTTTCCGCTTTGAGTTGGGTAGAAGCGACGCTGAAAACGGGACGCACGCACCAAATCCGCGTCCACATGCAGGCGAGCGGCTGCCCGATTGCGGGCGACGAACGTTACGGCGACTACCAAGCCAACCGCCGCTTGCAGAAATTGGGTTTGAAGCGCATGTTCCTGCACGCCTATTCTTTGGAGCTGGACCATCCGCTCACCGGAGAGAAACTGGTGTTGCAGGCTGCTTTGCCCGATGATTTGCAGCGGTTTTTGGACGGTTTGCGTGCAGGTTGAACGATAAAAAGCAGCCTGCACTTTGAAAACGGGAAGTGCAGGCTGCTTTTGAAGTGCCGATTCTAATTGGAGCAGCGGACAATAATCTGTTCCTGATTATATTGGCGGTTCAATCCATCAGACAGGCGGTTTTTGATGACGTAACCGCGCGGGCAAACATCGCGGGCTTTTTGCAATACCAGTTCGGTGCAGCCCATTTGACAATTTTGCGCACTAATACTTATCAGCGAACCGTTGGGGTCTGCTTCAATAATATTGCTGGATACGGAAGGCGGCATGAGTCCGCACGCCGACAAAACCGACATTGCGCCCAATAATAAAATCCATAATTTTTTCATCATCCTGCTCCTTATCGGTATTATTGTTTCACACCGCCGAAAGCGGCATTTAAGTCGCGATCGTTAAAATCCAGCACGCCGCCCATTTCGGCAGCACCCGGCCCCATCAGCGAACCGCGGTAAGTGCCGTTGGAATGCAGCATCATGGAAGCTTCTCCCGAGAAATCGGCACCGTTTAACGTGCCGCGTTCCAACGTAACATTACGTGCCAGACCGTTCATAATCAATTCGCCGTTCACCGTCCGGCTGCCGAAATCAACATTCAGGCGGCTTGACCCTGCATTGAAAATATTGCCCGAGCTATCAACACGCACCACGTTGCCCAAATAAGTGGCCGAACCGCTGCGCGGGATATTGGTCGCTTCTTCGCCCTGATAGCGGAATTCGCTGAAATGGTTGTTGCTGTCTCTCCATGCGCCGTAAAACGAATGGTCTTGGTTGAAGCCGGTTACCTTTCCCGAACGCGTGGTGGCGGTAATCCAACCTTTCGGACTGATGCTCAAATCAAAGCGGTCGCCATCGGGCGTGCGCACCTCGCCTGCACCGCCGCCGGCACAAGCCGATAACAAAACAGCCAAAGGTAAAGCCATTAAAATGGAACGCATTTGAAAATCTCCTAACGTGAAATTGAAAAAACAAGTAAAATATGATTTTAATTTGTGGGTTAGCGTTAAACCAGCAACGGAAAATAGATGTTTCCTGCCGAGTTTGTGGTAAAAAAACGCTTTTTTATGGGTGATAATTTCATGAGTATTCAAGATACTATCCGGTTATTGCGCGAAACCAACCGTTGGTCGCAGGAAGAAATGGCGCAGCGGCTGAATATGTCGCTAAACGGCTACGCAAAAATCGAGCGCGGCGAAACCAAACTGCATTTGGACAAACTGACGCAAATCGCCCAGTTGTTCAATATTGACGTAGTTGAATTAATGGCTGCACAACATAAAGGGCTTGTATTTTTCATGAATGAACAATGTGATAATATGGGCGCAAGTTATTACGGCACTGTACAAAATCACCGGGACAGCCAAGCAGAAATTGAAAAATTACAACTCATTATCCAGCACAAAGATGAAATCATTGAACAAAAAGAGAATGAATTGGCAAGCTTAAGAAAAGTAGTCGCATTGCTGGAACAAAATTTTCCGCCGCGATAATTTGATAACGACAGGACGTTTGAATGGACACCCTTCCCTACCAACCCGAAATCGCCGAGCGCATGAACGCGCATGCAGAATATGCCATCGGGCAGGACGCGCAGTTTTATCGCACCCAAAACGGTTATTGGATTGCGTGGCAGGCGGATTCGGCCACCGCTGCTGTGTTGCCGCCGAATCTGCCCGACAGCGAGCCTTGCGATTGGGTGGAAGGTATTGAGGATTTGGCCGAATTGGTGGATTTGGTCGAAAGCGGCGAATACGAAGCGCTGCTGGCGGCGGACGATGATGGCGGACACGCGCACGAATGTGGTTGCGGTTGCCACCATCATTGATTTTAAAAACAAAAAAGCAGCCTGCACTTCACATTTGGAGGTGCAGGCTGCTTTTTTTGAACGAATGCGGACACGATGCTTATCGGGCGGGCGTTCCTTCCACGTCGATAATCCAGACTTCCGATTGCGAACCCAAACGGAACGGCACGCCCCAGAAGCCGTAGCCGGATGTGACGAAGAAATGGCCGTTGCCGATTTTTTCATAACCGTAGGGCAGGCGGTTCAGGAAGCGCACGAGCAGGTTGGCGGGGAAAATCTGGCCGTTGTGCACATGGCCGGAAACTTGCACGTCAATCGGCAGTTTGGTGTGCGCCAGCACATCGTCGGGGCGGTGGTCGAGCAGGAACACTGGTTGCGATGTATCGACTTGCGCGGCGCGCAGCAAATCGGCGGTTTCCATGCGTTGGCCGATGAGCTGGTCGGGACGGCCGACCACCCAGATTTGATTATCCACCAACGCGGCTTGGTCGGACAACACGGTAATGCCGGCATCTTGAATGGCGTGGCTGATCGGGTCGCGCGAGAACATATCATGGTTGCCCAGCGTGGCGAACACGCCCATCGGCGCGCGCAAACGTGCGAAATGCGGCTTCATATTTTCGCTGTCGTACACGTCGGTATTGTCGTCCATAATGTCGCCGGGCAGCAAAATCATATCGACTTTTTCGCGGTTCATAATATCGGCCAGCTTGTCGAGTTGGCGCGCACCCATCAGTATGCCCAAGTGCAAATCCGCCGCCATGCCGATACGGACGGGTTTGGCCAATGGTTTGCCGATGGTGATTTTGGCGTGACGCAGCACGGGTGTGTATGCGTTATAAACCGATACGGCAAAAAACGAGATTAAAATCAAAGGGGAAGCAATGCGGAGCACGCGCGTGTAACGTGCAGGCTGCTTGAAAATCAGTTTCAGCGTGTGGTGGCAAAAGCCGATAATCGCACCGGTGAACACCACATACAGCAGAAACACCAGCCACAAAGCGCCGAAACGGAACAGCGTATGCGACCACGAGAGCAGCGCCGACAACATCAGGCCGTTGCCGAACGAAAAGCAGCCTGCAACAATCCAGCGGCGCGCTTTGGGCGACCGGACGGCAAACTGCCAAAACAGCCAGCGCGTTAAAAAATAAATAAACCCTTGCATCACCAGCAAGGGGACAATGGAGAATAACTTCATCGCTTGGTGGATTCCAAATCAAATGGGGAATTCTAGCACAAACCTTGATAGATATCGGCAAAAGCAGCCTGCACTTCGGCGCGGAACAGTGTGCAGGCTGCTTTTCCAACACCGCCGCGTTATAATGCCCCATCATCCCTTAAGGAACACCCATGAACCCCACACCCACCCTGCCCGAACACTTCACCAAAACCGAACGCTACCAAGCCATCCTGCCGCAAATCGAAGGCCTGCTGCGCGCCGATGCCGATTTATGGACGGCCAATCTCGCCAACATCAACGCCCTGCTCGCCGAAACCTTCGGCTGGTTTTGGGTCGGCTTTTATCTGGTCGATAACACCGGTACGGAGCTGCAACTTTCCGCCTTCCAAGGCCCCGTGGCCTGCACGCGCATCGCCCATAACCGAGGCGTGTGCGGACAAGCATGGGCGCAAGGCAAAACCCTCATTGTCCCTAACGTTCACGAGCATCCCGACCACATTGCCTGCTCCAGCCGCAGCCAATCCGAAATCGTCGTCCCGCTGCGCAACCGGCGCGGACACATCATCGGCGTACTCGACATCGACTCGGAGCACCTGAACCAATTTGACGAAACCGATGCGCAATATCTACAGCAAATCTGCGCCATGCTGCCCGAAATACTCACAGCGCCCGAAATCGCATAAAAAAATAATTTTAAAAAACAGAAAAATAATCGGCTCATCAGTTTTACAGCAACAAAATACTTGCCAAAAAAACGGAATATCTGCATAATAGCGACTTCTTCGCCGGTGTAGCTCAGTTGGTAGAGCACCTGACTTGTAATCAGGGGGTCGCGAGTTCGATTCCTGCCGCCGGCACCAATTTAAAAAACCGCTTCAAAAGAAGCGGTTTTTTCTTACCCGTATTACTTTCCCCTTGTATTATTATATACATACAAAAAACCGCCCGTTAATACAGGCGGTTTTTTAGATTTGGTGCCGACAGCGAGACTTGAACTCGCACGAGCCAGGCTCACCACCCCCTCAAGATGGCGTGTCTACCAATTTCACCATGTCGGCTGAAAAACTATTTTGCGGCGCTGGCACCGTTTGCCGCCGGAGCGGGAATCTGATCGGGTGCCGGTGCGCTATGTTGCGCAGGTTGAGTGTGCGGTGCAGACTGCTTCACATCGCTGAAATCCATACCGCCTTTGCCATAAGTCCTAGAATAGATATAACCCAATGCCAGGCAGGAAGAAAAGAAAATCACGGCAAACAAACTAGTCATACGGCTTAAAAAGTTGGCATTACCGCCGGAACCGAAAACGCCCTGTGCACTGCCAGAACCACCGAAACTCGCGCCGGTGTCCGCACCTTTCCCGTGCTGCATCAGCACCAATACAATAATGCCCAGCGATGCGAAAATATTGACAATCCAAATGACGTTTTTAAAGGTTTCCATAGTTACTGCGCTTCTTGGGCTGCGTGGATAATGGCGGTGAAAGAGTCGTATTTCAGCGACGCACCGCCGACCAATGCGCCATCAACATGCGGCACACTAAAAATATCGGCAGCATTTTTGTCGTTCACGCTGCCACCGTAAAGGATGCGGATATTAGCATCATTACCGCATAATGACAAGATTTCGTTATAAATAAATTGGTGCATGTCGGCAATTTGCTCTTTGGTGGCGACTTTGCCTGTGCCGATAGCCCACACGGGTTCGTATGCCACGGCGAAATTTTGGGTTTTCAGCCCTTTGAATACGGACAACTGATACGCAACGGCTTCTTTCTCACGGCCGTCCTCACGCTCTTTCAGGCTTTCGCCGACACACAGCAGCGGAATCAGTCCCACGCGTAGCACGTTTTCGATTTTCTGGCGCTGCACATCGTTTTTTTCGTTGAAATACAGGCTGCGCTCGGAGTGGCCAATCAGCACAATATCCACGCCGACATCTTTCAGCATTTCGGCGGACACTTCGCCGGTGTATGCGCCTTTGTCGGCAAAGCGGCTGACGTCTTGGGCGCATACGTGGATTTTGTTGTCCAACACAATCTGCACGGCGTTATGCGCTTGCAGCAGATACACGGTGGGCGGGCTGATACCGATACACACGCGCTCGGCGGCAGGCAGGCTGCGCAGTTTGTGCACCAATGCATTATTATCGTGCAGCTGGCCGTTCATTTTCCAGTTGCCCACCACCCATTTTTGTTGCCAGATTGTTGATTCCATTCTGTATTGTCCTTTGATGATATTTTGCCGCGTTGTGCAGGCTGCTATTGTAGCGCAAAAAGGTGTTGGCTGAAACCTGTCGCCTTTGCGCAATATGTAGATTTACGCCAAAAGCAGCCTGCACTTTCCCAATCCGAGTGCAGGCTGCTTTTGAATGCGCGTTCAGTTGCTTTCGTTTAATTTTTTGAGCAGCGCGTCCATTTTATCGGGATCTTCGTTGCGCATCAGCTTCGCCATTTCGTTTTCCAACCGTTCTGTATGGCTGTGCAGAACCACATCTTTCACATCCAGCAGGTTATTAATATTCATGGAAAATTTCCGCAAACCCAAACCCAGCAGCATACGCGTATATTTGGTATCGCCCGCCATTTCGCCGCACACGGACACACCTTTGCCCATGCGGTTCGCCGTGCGGATGATGTGTGCCAGCAGGCGAATAATGGCCGGATGTGCAGGCTGGTAGAGATAACTCACCGCATCGTCGCTCCTGTCCACGGATAAAGTGTATTGAATCAAATCATTGGTGCCGACCGACACAAAATCGACCCATTTCAGCAGGCTGGATACGGTCAGCGCCGCCGATGGGATTTCAATCATGCAGCCCACTTCCAATTCGCCGAATGCTTCTTGGCGCTCCGCCAACTGTTTTCTGGCCGTATCCAAATGCGTCAGGCTTTGTTTCAGTTCGGACAGGCTGGAAATCATGGGAAACATGATGCGGAGTTTGCCGTGCACCGCCGCACGCAGCACGGCGCGCATTTGGGTGCGGAACATGACGGGTTCTGCATGGCAAAGGCGGATGCCGGTCAGCCCCAATGCGGGATTCAGCGAGCCGTTAGGTGTGCCGCCCGTGCCGAACCAGCGCGGGTTTTTGTCCACGCCCAAATCCACCGTGCGGATGGTGAGCGGCTTGCCTTTCAGTTTTTTGGCAATATCGCTATACAGTTGGTACAGCTCTCCTTCTTCGGGCAGGCTGTCGCGGTTCAAATAAGCGAACTCCGTACGCAGCAAACCCACGCCGTCCGCGCCGATATTGTGCAGCGCTTTCACATCGTCCGCACTTTCGATGTTGGCGAACAGTTCGATTTCTTCGCCATCCAGGGTGGCGGCGGCGGTTTTTTTGATTTTGTTCAGCGCGCGCAGGCGGCTGCGGTAATGTTTCAGGCGCAAACGGTATTCCGCCAGCACCAGTTCGTCCGGGTCGATAATCAGCACGCCCTGAATGCCGTCCACAATCACCCATTCGTGCTCGCTAATCAGCTGCCGCGCATTGCCCACGCCGATAACAGACGGAATGTTCAGGCTGCGGCCCAAAATGGCGGTGTGGCTGGTGGGGCCGCCGATGTCGGTTACAAAACCTTCGATGCGCTGGTCTTTGAAAAACAGCGTATCGGCGGCGGACAAGTCGTGTGCGATGAGAATCGTGTCGTCCAACAAATTGGCATCCAGATTCAGCTCGGTGCTCTGCCCGGCCAGATTTTTCTGAATGCGTTCCACCACTTGCAGCATATCTTGTTTGCGCTGGCGCAGGTATTCGTCATCAATTTCGTCAAACTGCTGGCTTAAACGGTCGGTTTGGATTTTCAGCGCCCATTCGGCATTGATGGCCTGCTCTTTCAGGATATCGGCCGGTTCGCGCGACAGGGTCACATCGCCCAGCAGCATCAAATGCAATGAAATAAACGCACCCAGTTCGGCGGGGGCGTTTTCGGGAATGGCGCTGCGCAGTTGCTCCAACTGTTTGCGCGTGGCTTTAACGGCCGCGTCAAAACGCGCCACTTCGCCGACCAGTTCGCTTTCGGGCAGATGGTATTGCGGCAATTCCGAAATGCCGCGCACCACCAAATGGGCGCGCCCGATGGCAATGCCTTTGCCGGCGGCATAACCGTGCAGCACCATCATGATTATTCCCCTTCGCCGAAATAATCGTTAATCAGGTCGGTCAGCGCCTTCATGGCGGCGGTTTCGTCCGCACCGTCGGTTTCCAGCGTGATTTCAGTGCCTTGTGCGGCGGCCAGCATCATCAGCCCCATAATGCTTTTGCCGTTTACGCGTTTGCCGTTGCGCGTTACCCAGATGTCGCTTTGAAACGCGGAGGCGGTTTGGGTGAATTTGCTGGACGCGCGGGCGTGCAAACCTAATTTGTTGATAATTTTCACGGTTTGGGTCAGCATAATGTTTCCTTTAATGATGGTGTTCGGGTGCAGGCTGCTTTTTATTCGGGGAACGACAAAATACCGTCAATGCCCGCCTGTTTCACGATTTCGGCAAATTCGGGCAGCGATTCGGATTTCACGGAATAATTCACGGCTTTAATCAGCATCGGCGCGTTCAAGCCCGTAATCATGGCGGATTTGCCGTGCACTATCAGTTTGAGGGCGGCATTGCACGGCGTTGCACCGAAAATATCGGTCAGCACCAGCACGCCGTGGCCGCGTTCAAGTTTCGGCAACCTTTCGCGGGCGCGGCGGATGATGTTTTCGTGGTCGTCGTCGGTTTCCACGTTCAGGATGGCAACGTGGTGGAAATCGAAATGGGGGAAGAAATGTTCGGCCAGTCGGGTATAGGCCGCACCCAGCGTTTCGTGGGTGATAATCAGCAAACCTATCATGGAATATGCGTCCTGAAAAATGCGGAAACGGCAGCGGAATATCCAAAAGCAGCCTGCACATTGAAATCCAAGTGCAGGCTGCTTTTGATACGGTCAATATTTCATCAATACCGCGCCCCAGGCAAAGCCGCCGCCGATACCTTCCAGCAGCAGCATTTGCCCGCGCCGTATGCGGCCGTCCCGAATCCCCGCGTCCAGCGCCAGCGGAATCGATGCGGCGGATGTGTTGGCATGTTCGGCAACGGTCAGAATCACTTTGTCCATGCTCAAACCCAAATGCTTGGCGGTGGATTCGATAATCCGCTTGTTCGCCTGATGTGGCACCAGCCAGTCGATTTGGTCGGCAGAATAACCCGCTTCGGTAATCACTTCGTCGGCCACGGCGGCCAGCTGCTTCACGGCGAACTTGAACACGCCCTGCCCATCCATGGTCACAAACGGCGAACCGCACACCGCGCCTTCGCTCATTTGCGCCGGCACTTTCAGCAAATCCAGATGTGCGCCGTTGGCGTGCAGTTTGCTGTGGATGATGCCGGCTTCTTCGCTCGCGCCCAGCACCACCGCGCCCGCACCGTCGCCGAACAGCACGCAGGTCGCGCGGTCGTTCCAATCCAAAATGCGGCTGAAAATATCCGCGCCGATGACCAGCGCCTTTTTCGCCATGCCGCTTCTGATATACGCATTGGCCGTGGTGATGGCGTACATAAAGCCCGCGCACACCGCCTGCACGTCAAACGCAGGGCAGCCTTCGATGCCCAATTTGTGCTGCACGATGGTGGCCGTGGCCGGAAACTGCATATCGGGCGTGGCGGTGGCCACAATAATCAAATCAATCTCTTGCGCGGGAATTTTGGCATCTTCCAACGCTTTCAAAGCAGCCTGCACCGCCAAATCGCTGGTTTTTTCGTTATCCGCCGCCAAATGGCGTGCTTTAATGCCGGTGCGCGTGGTAATCCATTCATCCGATGTATCGATACGTTTTGCCAAATCGTCATTGCTGACGCGTTTGGCGGGCAGGTAGCTTCCCGTCCCCAAAATTTGAGCATACATAATACGCACCCTTGTCGTCGTGCCAATAGAAAACGGTCTATTGTATGCAATCTGTGCGTTTTACTCAATGCGTGTGCTAAAATTAGCGCATTTACCCATCCACTTAATTGAAAGAATAGGAACCACCATGCGTTTACTGCACACCATGCTGCGCGTCGGCAATCTGGAACAATCCCTGAATTTTTACACCGAAGTGCTGGGCATGAAGCTGCTGCGCCAAAAAGACTATCCCGAAGGCAGATTCACGCTCGCCTTCGTGGGCTACGGCGAAGAAAGCGACAGCACCGTTTTGGAACTGACGCACAACTGGGACACCGCACAATACGATTTGGGCAATGCCTACGGCCACATTGCCATAGAAGTGGACGATGCCGCCGCCGTGTGCGACCAAGTCCGCGCCAAAGGCGGCAAAGTCGTGCGCGAAGCCGGCCCGATGAAGCACGGCAGCACCGTCATCGCCTTTGTGGAAGACCCGGACGGCTACAAAATCGAATTCATTCAGAAAAAAACCGGCTCGGACAGCTATTCGCAGCCGTAACCTGAAAATGAAAGCAGCCTGCACCTTCATGCAGCGGCAGGCAAAGTGCAGGCTGCTTTTTGCGTTATAATCCCCATTCCCACCCCTTTTCTTTACCCATCTACAGGAGCTAGGACATGAGTGCCATTATCGATATTTTCGCCCGCGAGATTTTGGATTCGCGCGGCAACCCCACCGTTGAATGCGACGTACTGCTGGAAAGCGGCGTTATGGGCCGCGCAGCCGTGCCCAGCGGCGCATCGACCGGCCAAAAAGAAGCCTTGGAACTGCGCGACGGCGACACATCGCGTTATCTCGGCAAAGGCGTATTGAAAGCCGTGGAACACGTGAACAACGACATTGCCCAAGCCCTTATCGGCATCGATGCCAACGAACAAGCCTATATCGACCAAATCATGCTGGATTTGGACGGCACCGACAACAAAGCCAACCTAGGCGCCAACGCCACCTTGGCCGTGTCCCTGGCCGTGGCACGCGCGGCTGCCGAAGACGCAGGCCTGCCGCTGTACCGCTACTTGGGCGGCGCAGGCCCGATGGCGCTGCCCGTTCCCATGATGAACGTGATTAACGGCGGCGAACACGCCAACAACAGCCTGAACATCCAAGAATTCATGATTATGCCCGTGGGCGCAGACAGCTTCCGCGAAGCCCTGCGTTGCGGCGCGGAAATCTTCCACAACCTGAAAAAACTGTGTGACAGCAAAGGCTTCCCCACCACCGTGGGCGACGAAGGCGGCTTCGCACCCAACCTGAACAGCCACGAAGAAGCCCTGCAACTGATGGTGGAAGCCACCGAAAAAGCAGGCTACAAAGCCGGCGAAGACGTATTGTTCGCACTGGATTGCGCGTCCAGCGAATTTTATAAAGACGGAAAATACCACCTGGAAGCTGAAGGCAAAGCCTACACCAGCGAAGAATTTGCCGATTATCTGGCCGACTTGGTCGCCAAATACCCGATTATCTCCATCGAAGACGGCATGGACGAAAACGACTGGGCAGGCTGGAAACTGCTGACCGACAAACTGGGCGGCAAAGTTCAGCTGGTGGGCGACGACTTGTTCGTCACCAACCCGAAAATCCTGGCCGAAGGCATCGAAAAAGGCGTGGCCAACGCGCTGCTGGTGAAAGTGAACCAAATCGGCACATTGAGCGAAACCCTGAAAGCTGTGGATTTGGCGAAACGCAACCGCTACGCCAGCGTGATGAGCCACCGCTCCGGCGAAACCGAAGACAGCACCATCGCCGATTTGGCCGTCGCCACCAACTGCATGCAGATTAAAACCGGCTCACTCTCCCGCTCCGACCGCATGGCAAAATACAACCAGCTGCTGCGCATTGAAGAAGAGTTGGGCGATGTGGCCTATTACCCCGGCAAATCCGCCTTTTACCAACTGAACCGCTAACCGGCAAAAAGCAGCCTGCACTTGAACGCGCATATTTTATATCGCGCAAACAAATGATTACATTCAAAACCCAAGTGCAGGCTGCTTTCGCATCACGCTTATGAAATACTTTTCCCTATTACTGCTCATCGTTTTGTGCGTCTTCCAATTTCAAATTTGGCAGCCACACAGCGGTTTGCTCCAACAATACGCCGACATCCAAAAAGAAGCACAGGCCGTGCAGCAGGAAAACAAACTCCTGCGCCACCGCAACCAAATGCTGGCCGCCGAAGTGGACGATTTGAAAGAAGGTTTCGACACCACCGCGGAAATCGCACGTTCCGAACTGGGCTTTATCGAAAAAGGCGAAATATTGTACAAACTCAAACACGACTAAACCACGCCGTGCCGTTGCCTGTGCCCGATTCGGGAAGCCGCACGGCTTTGTTCACTTTAACGCAATGCCATGAAAACCCATCTGGAACATTTTGACTTATCGCGCCGATACAACCGCTTTGTGCGGCAAATCGTGCGGCACGACACCGTTTGGACGTTGCAGGACGACGACGATTTCTTTGCCGAATGCCCGTCGCTGCACGAAGAAGACGCACTGGGCGAGCCGCGCATGGTTTGGTGTTTCTGGTCGGACGAAGCGCACGCCCTGCGCTGCCGGCAGGACGAATGGCACGATTACGCGTGCGTTTCCTGGCCTTTGAGCGATTTTATCAACGATGTCCTGCTGCCCATGCAGCACGACGGCCAATGGGTCGGCATCGAATTCGACACCGAACTGTGCGGCATGGAAACCGAGCCGATGGCTTTGCTGGCCGACCTCCTGCACGAAATCGCCCAGCAATACGGCGAAGCGGAATTTGACGAATGGCCGCGTTGGCAACGCGCGTGTCAGGCATGGCAGGCGGAACAAAAACGCAGCATGCACTGACGGCGGGCAAAACATGATAACAATTCGCGAACTCCTGCCCGAAGAAACGGCGCAACTGGCGCAACTGGAAGCGCAAAACCATCCTTCGCCGTGGTCGGAAGCGCATTTCAAAGCAGCCTGCACATCGCCCAACAACACCGTTTGGCTGTTGCAGGTGCATCAGGAATGGGCGGCATGGATGGTTTGGCAACACGTTTGCGGCGAAATCGAACTGCATTTGGTAACCACGGCGGCCGAACACCGCAGGCAAGGGCTGGCCGGCCGCCTGTTGCAGACATTGGAAAAAGCAGCCTGCACCTTGAACGCTCAACGGATTCTGCTGGAAGTGCGCGCCAGCAACACGGCGGCACAACAGCTATATCGCAAACACGGCTTCGTGCAAATCGCCACGCGCAAAAATTATTACGGCGGCACGGAAGACGCTTGGATTATGGAAAAATTATGTTAGACACCCGTTATGTCCACCTGCACGAAGCCCTTGGCTTGGGCGCGCTTTGGCTGCACAAAACCGCCAAAGTGCTGCCGCCGGTGTCTGCACCCGAAACGGCTGCCAAAACCGCACCGCCGCCCCTTCAAAAGCAGCCTGCACCCCCCGTGCGGGATAACGCGGCGCCCGTCCGCCACGCACACCCCCAACCCGCACCCCAGCCCGAACCCGCCGCACAACCAACGCCCCGCCCCGCCGAACGCAGCAATATTTCATGGGCCGAACCGCCCCGCCCCGCGCGCGTGCTGGTATTGAGCGTCTGCGCATCGCTGGAAGACCGGATGCGGCAAAAATTATTCAGCGGCGAAGACGGCGCACTGCTGCATAAAATGCTCGCCGCCATCCAATTATCGCCGCAAGACGTGCATTGCAGCACATGGCTCAAACAGTCCGCCCACTTCAACCCGAACCCCAGTGAAGAAGAAGTGCAGGCTGCCTGGGCAGACGTTTACCAAGAATGGCAGCAATGCGGACGGCCGCCGCTCTGGCTGTTGGGCGACTTTTTCGAGCGCGAAGACGTGCGCCGCTGCCTGCAACAATGCGCCCCCACGCCGTATTTCATCACCAGCCACCCGCTGCGCCTGCTCAAATATCCGCAGCTCAAACGCGCCGCATGGGACACGTTGCAACAACTGAAAGCCGAACTCGATCGCATCAACGCAACATAGACAACACATTGTGGAACATACCGTTTTTTTAGGGCAACAGGCCTGGCAATACCGTAACGAAAGCCAGCAAAAACCGCCGCGCCAACTCCAATCCGCCGCACAGCTCAATGCCGAGCAACTACTCCAAGCCGCACGCGAAGGCACCGCCACCGTGTGGACAGGCGATTTTCACCAAGCCAAACAACTGCTTGCCGCGCTGAAAAAACGCACCGCGCCCAAGCACAAACCCTGCGCCGACCCACGTGAAGCGTTTAACAAATACCGCCTGGCACAATCGCAGCACAGCCGCCTGGCCAACATGCTCCTCATGCCCGTCAATGCGGATTACCGCATCGATTTGCCGCGCGCACCCGATGTGCAGGCTGCTTTGCAAGCGGTGTACGGCACTGCGTCCGATACGCCTTTTTTATTGCCGCTCAACCAATTATTGGGCTTTATCGGCGCATATGAATGGCAGAAGAAAGGCGTGTGGATTGACGCATTGCAGGCCGATATCCATGTGCCGTTCGGCGTGTTTTCCCCAATTCGCGGCGAATATGTCGAACTGGTACGCCAAGCCGCCGCGCAATCGCAGGCGCGCACCGCCATGGACATCGGCACCGGCAGCGGCGTGCTCGCAGCCGTGTTGGCCAAGCACAGTGCCGCCTGCATTACCGCCACCGACAACAACCCGCGCGCCGTTGCCTGCGCCGCCGACAACATCACCCGACTGGGTTTTTCATCGCGCGTCCGCGTGCAGATGCAGGATTTGTTCGCAGACGAATCGGCCGATTTAATCGTGTGCAACCCGCCGTGGCTGCCCGCCCGCCCCACGTCCGCCATCGAAACCGCGCTGTACGACCCCGACCACGCCATGCTGCACGCACTGCTGCACAACGCAGGCCGCCATTTGAACGACGGCGGGGAACTGTGGATTGTGATGTCCGATTTGGCGGAACACTTGGGGCTGCGCGCCGCCGACGATTTGCCGAATTGGTTTGCGCAAACGGGCTGGCGCGTTAAAAACAGCCTGCACACCGCCCCACGGCACGCCAAAGCGCAAAACGCGCACGACCCGCTCGCTTTTGCGCGAGGGCGCGAAACCACCACGTTATATTGCTTGGAGCGCGCATGATCATTTGGACGCGGCAGCAGCATTTGCCCGATGAAGAACCCGGCGAACACAACGCTGATGCGTATGCCGCACCGCAATTATTGGCCGGCGCATCGGAAGACGGGCAATATATTTATGACGCGGTGTATGTTGCAAGTGCAGGCTGCTTTTTGCTCACCGCGCTGAAACTGAATACCGAGTGGGGCTTTATCGAACAGGAACGCCGCTGCAAACCGGCCACGCGCCAAGCACTGCTGGCCGAAACCGCCCTGCTGGAATACGACCCCGAACATTGGCTCGCACACAGCAGCCATAACGAGTAAACACATGATTTATCAACGACAATTTCTGAAAGAAACCACCATCACCGCCATTGCCGTTTTTGTGGTGATTTTGGCCATTTTGGTATTTACCCAAGGCATCACCCTGCTGGGGCGCGCCGCCGGCGGCAATGTCGCCATCGATGCGGTCGGCACGCTCATCGGGTTTTGGGTGCTCAATCTCGCCCCGCTGCTGCTGGTGCTCACCGCCTACATCAGCACGCTCACCGTATTGACCCGCTACTGGCGCGACAGCGAAATGGCGATTTGGCTCTCCAGCGGACTGGGCTTGCGCCAATGGGTCAAACCCGTGATGACCTTCGCCCTGCCGCTGATGCTGCTGATTGCCGTCTTGCAGATTTTCGTGCTGCCGTGGGCGGAACTGCGCAGCCGCGAATACGCCGAACTGTTGAAACAAAAGCAAAATTTATCGCTGGTCGAACAGGGCAAATTCACCGAATTGGGCAAAAAAAGCGGCCGTATTTATTTTGTCGAGCAATTTGACGCGCACGCCGGACAATTAAACCGCCTGTTCCTGCGCGAAATCGGCGATGACGGCAAAAACCAAGTGATTTTCGCCGAATCCGGGCAGTTCACGCTGGAAGGCAGCGACCAGCACCGCACGCTGGTGCTGCACAACGGTCACCGCTATCTGGGCAACGCGGGTCAAGGCAACTTCGAACACATCGCGTTCAAAGAACTGCGGCTGGCCACCAACACCACACCCAAGCTGGCCAACCCCATCGACCACCGCAACACCATCCCCACCATCCAGCTGCTGCGCAGCAAAGACCCCGTCCACCAGGCCGAACTGATGTGGCGCATTTCCCTGCCGATTACCGTGGTGGTGCTGTGCTGGCTCGCCATCCCCATTTCCTATTTCAACCCGCGTTCAGGCAATTCCTACCACGTTTTGGTGGCCGTCGGCTTTTTCCTGGTGTACCAAAACAGCCTAACTTGGGTATACGGCGCCATGAAAAGCGGCAAAATCTCGTTCTGGCCGGCCTTGCTGAGCGTGCACGGGCTGACGATACTCTGCGCATGGCTGCTGATGCGTGTGCGCAGCCTGCCGGCACAACCCTTCTGGCGCGCCCTCCGTCGCGCATTTGCCAAACAAGGCAAACCAACTTAACCTCCGCCCTTCTCCGAAAGCAGCCTGCACTTTATGAAACTCCTTTCCCGCTATCTGATTGTCCGGCTCACCGTGATGTCGGCCTATGCGCTGCTGGCATTGCTTGCGCTGTATAACTTCATCGACCTGCTGTCGGAAAAAACCGGCATCGGCAATTACACCTTCTGGCACGCCGTGCAGTTCACCCTGCTGCAAACGCCGGCGCGCGCCTACCTGCTCATGCCGCTGGCCACGCTCATCGGCGGCCTGCTCGCCTTAAGCCAGCTTTCGGCCAACAGCGAACTGGCGGTGATGAAAACCAGCGGCTGGCACATTTCGCGCTTCATCGGCACGATTGTGCAATTCAGCTTCATCTTCGCAGTGATTACTGTGCTCTTGGGCGAATGGATTGCGCCGCAGTTAAGCAGCTATGCCGACAATATGAAGTCCACCGCGCGTTCGGGCCAGCTTTCCAGCACCCGCAACGGCGTGTGGATCAAACAGCCCGACAGCATGGTTTATATCGGCTCCATGCTGCCCGACAAAACCCTGCTAGACATTTCCATCTGGCATTACACGCCGCAATTCGAATTGGCCGAAGCCATCCACGCCGAAAAAGCCGTGATGCGCGACCAAACATGGCAGCTGCAAAACGTGCAAAGCAGCAAAATCACCGAAGAGCGCGTCATCGTCCAAAAGCAGCCTGCACGCGACTGGCACATGAACACCACCAACCAGCTGATGGACGTGCTGCTGGTCAAACCCGAGCAGATGTCGTTCAGCGCATTGACGCAATACATCGGCTATTTGAAGAAAAACAACCAGCAGACTTTGGCATACGATGTGGCGTGGTGGAACAAGCTCGTCTATCCCGTCGCCACCATGGTCATGGCGTTGGTGGCCTTGGCATTCACGCCCGTATCGGGGCGCAACCACAATTTGGGGCTGAAACTCTTCGGCGGTATCGGCTTGGGCTTGCTGTTTTTCTTCACCGGGCGGCTGTTCGGCTTTTCCGCGCAACTTTACGGCGTGCCGGCATTCTTGTCCGCCGTGCTGCCCACCGCGCTGTTCGCCTGCCTGGCCGTATTCCTGATTTACCGTCAGGAAAAACGCTGATTGTGATAAGATACGCGCGTTTTTCAGGACGCTTCAAAAGCAGCCTGCACCCGCCCTTTCCGTCATTTAACGACTCCACGGACGCATTATGAAATCCCTTTGGCTTTTGCCGCTTTCCTGCCTGTGCTGGCCGGCCGGTTCATTGGCAGTACCGAAAATGCAGCCTGCACCCACCGTAGGCAAACCGCCGGCACGCATCGCCCCGAAACCCGCAACGCGCAATTCCTCCTCCGCCTATCAGGAAGCCACACGCCTGTATCAGGCAGGGAAATATGCCGAAGCCGCCAAACTGCTGCGTGACGACGGCGGCGGCGACGGCAGCGAATTGGCACAAAGCAGCCTGCACCTGCTCCTGCTCACCCAGCAGAAACTGAACCACTGCCAATCCATCATCCAAATCGGGCAACGCTTCTCCCGCCGCTTCCCGCAGCACCCTTCCGCCGCCGACGCCCTCTATGCCGTGGGCGAATGCCAATGGAAAATGCAGCAGCAGGACATTGCCCGCGACACATGGCGGCAACTGCGCCTGCGTTACCCGAAAACCGATGCCGCCGCCCGCGCCCAACTGCGCCTGCAACCCCAACACTCATCCCCTCATCAACCATAAAAACGGGTGATTTATGACCAACCCCTCCACACTTCCCGACACACGCCCCTATCCCGCCACCCCCGTCAAAGGCGACTTGCTGCTCTACGCAGGACAAATCGCCCATGCCAAAACCGGCGCGGAACGCAAAATCGCACAAGAAACCCTGTGCACCAAAATCACCGAAATGTTTGCCCAGCGCCATCCCTTGTGGCTTTCGGTGGCGATGAGCATGTCGCCTGACCCGGAAACCTATATCGCGCTGATGGACGGCATTGACGAAGTGTTGCGCGCCAAAACCGACGACGAAGTCCAATGGTTCGCCCTGCCCGTCGTCGTCGTGGCCGGCACCAAGCAGCCTGCACCCCTGCCCGAAAGCTGCCCCGCCGCCGAACTGTGCGCCGTGCTGGAAAACTATCCCGCCCTGCGCCCGCTGTCGCACGCCCAATGGCTGCCGCAGCTCCTGCGCGCCGACGATTTCGCCCAAATCACCGCCGACACTTGGTTTGCCGCCAAACAAAGCACCCAAGCCGCCGAACAGTTTGCCCAAACCCTGCCGCGCCGCGCCGCAGAATTGCCCAAAGACCAATCCGTGCACGTCCTGTACGCGCTGGGCTACGGCGGCCGCGAAGTGCAGGCTGCTTTAGGGCAAAACCTGCGCGAAGCCGCATTGCCGCTGATGCAGGTGTGGCAGCAACACTTAACGCAGCCCGGCATGACCTTGTTCACCAACCCGCTCAATGCCGACACGCCTACCGCCGCCCTGGCCAACGCCAGCCACATGCGGCTGCGGATGGCCTTGGACGTTTACGCCGGCAACGCCATCCGCGCCGTCCGCCTGCAAAGCCCACGCGTCGGCGTGGTGATGGCGGCACAGGAAGGCGGCCGGCTGCTGTTCGGCTTCAACGCCGCCGAAAGCGCCTACCGCCTGCCCAACCTGGTGTTTGCATGGAATTTGATGCCGCGCGACAACATTGCCGTGATTCAGCAGAACTTTTTGGATTTGATGGTCGATTGCAAAGTGGAAAACATCTACCTGCTGCACGAACCCTTGGGCGAGCAGGAAGAACTGCCCGATTATCCGCAGGCGCAGCGGCTGGCGGGGCACAATCCTTTGTTTGCCACATCGGTGGACGGATAAACCCGCCGCAAACGTGCAGGCTGCTTTCCCAACCTCCGAAAGCAGCCTGCACTTTATTTTGTGTTAAAATTGAGAATTATTCTTTAATAGAGCCGACATCATGCCGCAAAATCCGCAACCTTATCTCCAAGCCACCACCGAATGGCTGGAAAAAGCCGTTATCGGGCTCAACCTCTGCCCTTTTGCCAAAGCACCGCACAATAAAGGCCAAATCCGCATCCACGTCAGCTTTGCCAAGCATTTGGACGCCTTTTTGGAAGATGTCGATGCGGAAATCCGCAGGCTGCTCGACACGCCGGCCGAAACACTGGAAACCACGCTGCTGGTGTGCGCCACCCTGTTTGATGATTTTCTGATGTTCAACGATATGCTCGATGCCGCCGAACAAGCCATTGAAGACAACGGCGCCACCGGCATTGTGCAAATCGCGCCGTTTCACCCGCAATTCCAGTTTGACGGCACGGACGCGGACGACATCGGCAATTACACCAACCGCAGCCCGTATCCCACGCTGCACTTTATCCGCGAAGACAGCATTGAAAAAGCGGCGCAGGCCTTCCCCGACCCGGCCGTGATTTTCGAGCGGAATATCGAAACCTTGCAAAAAATGGGGCGCGAAGGCTGGGAAAAACTGGGCATTAGCGGCTGCCCCGTCCACCATGATAAGGAATCCGCATCATGATGGAGGCTCTGAAACAGTCCATGCTGCGTACCGAATTATGGCTGGCCATCACGGTGCTGCTGGGCATTCCCACCGTCATCATTTTTGCGCTGCCCAAAAGCCGCATCCGCAAAGTATTGCTGCGCTGGCTGCTTTGGCTGGCGGGCGGTATCTCGTTTGTGCTGGGAATTTTGGGGATTTTCCTGCCCGTGTTGCCCACCACGCCGTTCATCATCCTCACCGCCGCCTGCTGGGGCCGTGTCTCGCCGCGATTCCACCGCTGGCTGCACCAGCACCCCTATTTCGGCAAAATGGTGCAAAACTGGGAAGAACGCCGCGCCGTGCCGCGCCGTGCCAAATATCTGGCATGGGGCATGATGACGCTGTCGTGCTCATGGCTGTGGATTCAGTTTCCGCAGCGTTGGTATGTGGCCGCCGTCACCAGCGTCATCTGCCTGTGTGTGGGCTTGTGGATGCGCACACTGCCAGACGCATAACCCTGCCACTGCCCGCACGCAATGTGCAGGCTGCTTTTTGATTGATGCGCACTGTTTCGGATGATTCATACCATCCACATGACGGATAAACAGCCTTTTATCGTCCTAACCGCTTAACGGAGCAAATATGGTTGGCATTTCTTCGGGACAAATATTCCTGTGGCTTCATATTGCGGCGGTAACGGTCTGCGCCATACGCGTGCTGTACCGCCAGCGCAATACAGGCACGGCGTTTGCCTGGCTGATGGTTCTGTTCGTCTTCCCATTGTTCGGCGTGGCGGCCTATCTGCTGGTGGGCGAGGCGCGTTTGGGGATGGCGAGGGCCAAGCGCGTGGAACAGATGAATGCGTTCTACCGCCAATTTGCCGAGCGGCATTTCCAAAATGAAGATTTGGATACGGACAATAAAATGCGCCGCCGCTATCAGGGCATTGCCAACGTGGCGGCCAGCGTTACCGGTTTGGCGGCAAGCAACAACAACGCCATGCAGCTTTTGTCGCAGACGGACGAAATCTTGGAGGCCATGCTGGCGGATATCCATTCTGCCCGCCAAACCTGCGCGCTGGCGTTTTATATTATCGAACCGCAGGGCAGGATTCAGACGCTGCTGGCCGCGGTGCGCGATGCGGCACAACGCGGTGTGGAATGCACCATTTTGGCGGATGCGGTGGGCAGCAGCGCGTTTTTCGGCAGCGAATGGGAAGACAATCTGAAAGCAGCAGGCGTGCGGATTGTGCCCGCGCTGCCCGTGGGCGTGCTGAAAACATTTTTCTCGCGCAGCGATTTGCGCAACCACCGCAAAATCCTGATTGTCGATAATCTGGTGGCCTACACAGGCAGCTTCAATTTAATCGACCCGCGCCATTTCAAACAGGATGCGGGCGTGGGCGAATGGGTGGACATGATGATGCGCTGCCGCGGCACGGTGGTGCTGGAAATGGCGGCGGTGTTTTATGCCGACGTGGCGGTGGAGGCAGACGAACATCTGGCGGAAGTGCGGCAAGAAATCGAGAAACTGGACGACAAAATACCGGAGCTTTTGGCTTTGAAGCGCCAGTCCGGCACTGCCGTTGCCCAAGTGATACCGTCCGCACCCGACCAATCCGACCCCGTGATTTACGAAACCATCGTGTGCGCCATCCACGCTGCCAAAACGCGGGTAACCATCACCACGCCGTATTTTGTGCCGGACGAGCTGCTGCTGACCGCGCTCACCACCGCCGCCAAGCGCGGCGTGGACGTGGTGCTGATATTGCCCGAAAAAGTGGATTCCTTCCTGGTGCGCTGGGCATCGCGCGCGTATTACCCGAAACTCTTGACAGCCGGCGTGAAAATTGCGCTGTTCCACGGCGGGCTGCTGCATGCCAAAACGCTGGTGGTGGATGGCGATTACGCGCTGTTCGGCACGGTCAATATGGACATGCGCAGCTTTTTCCTAAATCTGGAAATCAGCCTGGCGATTTACGATGCGCCGGTGGTGCGGGAAATTTCCCGCGCGCAAAAAGCCTATCTGCG
>ERZ772772.107-NODE-107-length-49269-cov-3.862234_pt1 | contig 49269 bp, 41 predicted proteins | sample MGYA00511484_ERZ772772 | MGnify/ENA primary metagenome ERZ772772 (study PRJEB29015, sample SAMEA2737913) | human oral metagenome | biome: human oral; feature: human-associated habitat; material: dental | place: China | collected 2088 ... | reverse complement strand
AGAAAAAATTGAAAAGCTTTACAGACAGAATGAGGAAAAATTTAATATGGAAGGAAAGATGCTTTCTGAAAAAATAATAAAGCTTAGAACATTAACCGGAGACTGGGACGAATATATAAAAAGGAAAGCTGAATTTGATGTTCATAAAAATAAATATAAGCAGTTAGATATAGAGCATACTTTAAATCTTAAACAGCAGTCAGAGGTTTACAGGCAGATAGAAGAACAAAAGATGATACTGTATACTGAAAAAGAATATCTTAAAAAGCATGAAATTGATATTGAATTAAGACAGAGGCTTATTAAGGCATGTGAGTTTTACAACAGGCTTGAAGCCCTTGAAGAAAGTTTTAGTAAGCTTAATACATCTGATGATGAGATACATAAACTGATTTCAGAACTAAAAGGCATTATAAATACAACTAATGACAGTCTAAATCAGGTTTCAGATAAAATAAACGCTGTAAAAGCGGCGGAAGATGATTTAAAAAATAATATACTTTCAGATTCCGGTGCAGCTCGGACTATGATTCTGAAATATAAAAACTTATATGAATATATTATAAAAAAAGGAAAAGCTGTAAATAGTCTTAAAAATATAAATACTGAGTTTTATTCTATAAATAATGACTATATAAAATTATGTTCTCAGTTTGAAGCTAAAACATTAAAACTTGATAATCTTAAGGCTTTAAAAGAAAAGCTTATAAAAAGTGAAGGACTTTTTAATATAAGCAGAGATTTAAAGAGAGGTGATATATGCCCTGTATGCGGTAATGTAATAAAGGATATAAAGCATAAAACACAACATGGAGACTTTAATTATAAAATAAGCAGTATAGAAAAAAATATTAAATTCATACAGGAAGCTCTTAAGCAGGAATTGCAGAAAAAGTCAGGATTTGAAGGTAAAATTGCAGTACTTAATGAAAGAAAAGAAAAAATTATTGCTGAAGATAACAGTTTCAAATTAAATGAAAGTGAAGCAATATATAATTTTATACAAAGACTAAAATCAGTGTTGAGATATGGTAGAAATGAGTTGGATGAAGTTTTTGAAGTGTTCAAAGCCGGTGTTTCAGATAATATAAACAATGATACTATAAAACATATCGAAAACTTTATCTTAAATGACATTATACGTCTTGAGAATACTGCAGAAGATATAAATCGGCAGCTGCATGAAAACCAAAAAAAACATGAGAACTTACTTGAACAAAAACATGAAATATCTTCAAATCTGTCTGTATATACCGCTAAAATTAAAATTTATGAGGATACTGCTAAAAACAATATTAATTTAAAACAATCTTTAAAAAATGACATAGATGAGGTAAAAAATACTTTATATACAGTATATAATGACTGTGGCAATAATCCAGGAGCTAGGCTTGATATAATTTTAAAATCGGAAAACATAAATAAAAAAACAAAGCTTAAAATAGAGGAGTGTGAGAAATGTATACAGGATTTGGAGGAGGTACGATATAAAAATGAGTCGAAGCTTAAATCATCGGAGATTACAAAAAAAGAATATGAAACTATGCTTAAGGAGGAAAGTAGAAATACACGGCTTCTTGAAAAAAAATTTCTGGAAATTATGGAGCAACTTAAAAGTCCAGCTGATGAGCTGGAATACACGACAAAACAGTATTCTGAGCTTGAATACCGATTTAACAGTTTAAAAGGTGATTTTGAACGTATATCTGAAAAAAGTATTGAAGCAGAAAAAAATAGTGAAATACTGGAAAAGAAAGCTGCTTATATAGATAATATACTGGAAGATAAAAAATCCAAGCTTATAGAAATATTTAATAAATACAATGAAGATCAATATAAAACTGCTGAGGGAAGCAGTATAAAAACTGATTCTAAGGAGATATACAGTGATAAAATAATGTGCATGGAGGCTATTATATTAAAAATAAAAAAGAGCAAACTTGAAAATAATATTAAAGCAGAACTTCTTGCAAAGATAAATGATTATGAGGAAGATATAAGGCAGCTTAACGGAGCCTTAAATGAATTTCAAAAATATGCAGGAAGCAAAAGAGTAAGCCTTGAAGAATATAAAGCTGTTGAAGATGAAAACAGTAATATAAATGATGATTTAAATAGTATACAGGAGGAGGTTATAGCTATAAGGGAAAAAAGAAGTGAGATTTTGCTAAAGCTTGAAAAGATAGAGGAACTTCTCAGGAAAAAAGAGGCTGTAAGTAAAAATCTTTCTATTGCAAGAGAGCTTAAAAATACCGTCGGTGCGAGAAAATTTGCAGAATTTATGGCACTTAAACAGCTTGATTATATAGCCTCCGCTGCAGGAGAGCGGCTTTTTGAGATAAGTTCAGGGGCATACGGGCTTGAAACGGCAGAGGACGGCACATTTAAGATAAGAGATTATAAAAATGGCGGGAGATTAAGAAATGTAAAAACTCTGTCAGGAGGTGAGAGTTTTGTAGTATCGCTTTCTCTGGCACTGTCCCTTTCCGCACATATACAGCTTAAGGGCTCGGCACCGCTTGAGCTTTTCTTCCTTGACGAGGGCTTCGGAACCCTTGATGAAGAACTTCTTGAGGTTGTTATGGATTCACTTGAAAAAGTGTATAATGACAGAATGAAGGTAGGGCTTATATCACATGTTGAATATCTTAAACAGAGAGTACCTGTAAGGCTTATAGTAAGAGCAGCAGTTTCAGGAGAAGGAGGAAGTAAGGTAAGTATAGAATATGGATAATTTTTGAAAAATATTGAATTTTTTGTATTGCAGGTATATAATATACAGTACATAGGTGTTATACAAATAAATGAGGATTTTAAGAGGGTTTATAAGGTATGGAATTGAAATTTGCAATGATTAAAAAGAAGAATATTAAGATATTTGACTCGGAGAAAAAAAAATCATTTGCAGTTGCGCTGATTATATGGCTTGTTATGAATATATCCGGATGGCAGAGGCTTTATTTTCAAGACAGACATAGAATTGATGTTTTATTTTATAAAGGCTTGCATTTATTCTTTTTATACGGAATTATATATTTGACAAGAGTCTTTATAAAAAAAAGAAATCAGGACAAATATAAGACTGCCATACGTATAGCTGCAGCCTATTTTATACTTAATATCATAATTCTCATAACAATCTGGCCAGGGGCATTTAGAACTGATGATTTGATAACCTTGTTTTATATGAAAGGTTATTTTATACATGCATGGCAGCATTTTATTACAAGTCTGTATTATGCAGTATGCCTTCAGACTCTGCCGTTTGCAACAGGTCTGATTATAATGCAGATTTATATTATATCAATTATAGTCGGATACAGTATTTCATCTCTTACCTTTGCATATGTGGCTGATAAAAATATAAGGAAAATTTATATTATAATTCTATTTTTGACCGTTAATTTTCTGCCTGTCCTTTCGTATGTTCATTCAGGATTCAGGATAGCACTATGCAGCTTTTTGGAATTTTTGTTTATAGCAGAGATAATGACTGCAAAAAAGGAAAATAAGCTTTTAGATAAGGTTAAGTTAAATGAATTGATGATTTTATGTATACTTATAGCCGTATGGAGGACGGAGGGCGTATATTATGTCGTAATATTTCCCGTCCTTTTGTTTTTTATGAAGAAAAATATAGACAAAGGGCTTCATATTTATACATATTGCATCGTGGCAGTGGCGGCTGTTATAATGCTTGGACATTGCAATAATATCCTGAACCTAAATTCCAGTTATTCATTAACTGCAACATTTATGCCTCTTCCCGATCTTGTACGTATTGCTGAAAAAGAAGGAGATGATGAACTGTTGTCTGATATTGATTTAATGATAGATACATATAAGATATTTCAAAATCCTGATGAAACAGCTGAAACACTTTTTTGGAGAAAGGATCTGATTAGGCTGCCATATAAAAATGATAAAAATAAAGAATATTATAATAAATATTATAATAAATACATTAAAGCCTATATTAAGCTGGTTATAAAACATCCTAAAATAACATTTATGGCAATGTGGAATAATTTTTTGGCTTCAGCCGGTATTACTACAATTGAAGACGGCTATCCTTTGATACATTCAGGTATACATGTGTATGATGATATATTTGAGGACGAGAGTGAAATGAACAGATTGCTTAAAGAAAATATGATTCCGCAGCAAGCGATGGTGGATTGGGAAGAAGAAAAGGTGTCTAAAAAGCTTTGGTATGAAAGCATAGACTCAAAGCTTAATGAGCCGACTAACAGAAACCTGCGAAAAAAAATGCTGAGAATAATAGGGGGAATTAATAATAGGGGAAGGATTACAGTTTTATACAGAATTTTCTGGAATTTGTTTATTCCTTTTATTTTGATAGCATTTTGCCTTCTATATAAATTATATAAAAAAGATTGGTTTACGGTATTTATAATTTTAGGAGTAGTAGGAAGGATACCGCTGATTTTTGTAACATCAAGTGCCCCGTATCTTATGTATTATCTGCCGGCATATTTGATGTCATATATAGTTTCATTTTTTATTATTTTAAGTTGTATTTTTAAAAAATATCAGAAATAAACAAAAAATCAAGAAAAGATTATAGGAGGTTATTGTGTTAGTACTGTCAATACTTATAATATGTGCCGCACATTATTTCAGAACATTGCAATGGGAACTTTTTATTGAAACTTATGAAAAACCTGACAGAAAAAATCTTATAAGAGCTTTATCACTGGGATATGTAGTTAATTATCTTCTGCCATTTAAGGTGGGTGATATTATAAGAGCCTATACTGCCGGAAAAAAGATTAAAAACGGAAAGGGTTTTGCTCTTGCTACCGTGGTAATGGACAGGTATCTTGATATATTGGTAGTCGGGGTAATATTTGGCTTTTTTTTAATATCGGGAGCAGGAAAAACACCAAGAGCACTTGGTATATTAAATACTTTCAGATATTATGTAATACTTGCCGTATGCCTTTTGCTCATACTGATTTTGTCATATATATTTAAAAACAGTGTAAAGAAAATTATAAGGCTTGTGGCAAAGATATTCAATCCTGCTATTGAAGAAAAAATATTAAGCTTTTCATGGGCACTTATATGGAGTTTTAAGGATATAGTTGTAAAAATATCCAAAACAAAACTTTTAACTATAAATATGACTATGTGGTGCCTGTATTTACTTTCATACAGTTGTTTCGGAGCATTTTTAAGTGAGCAGGGAAGTGGCAGTCAGTGGAGTGATGTATTTATAACTTTATTTGAAAAAAATTCAGTTACAAACAGCGGATTTTTAATCGGTAAAAATGTTGTATGGTATGGAATTTATTACATTGTACCTCCTGTGCTTTTGATATCAATGTCATTTATAGCTTCGGCTATATCAAAAAAAGAAAATAGCGGTGATAAAAAAGAATACTTAAACTTACTGCCTCATATAAACGAGGAAGAAAGACGTAATTTCCTTGAACTGTATTTTTCGGGCAAAAAAGAAGACTATATAAAAAGCTATCTTAAAATCAACAGGAATATACTGATTTTAAGAGATTATTCAGCAGGCTCCAATGCTACAACTATATTATGTACTAACGGTGAAAAAAACTTTTTTAGAAAGTATGCATTTAATGCAGATGCCGACAAACTTTATGATCAGATCAAATGGATAGAAGAACATAAAACCAGCATTCCGCTGCCTGATATTATAAAAAAATCCAAGGAGGACGGTATATGTTATTATGATATGCCTTATAACAGTGAAGCCTCAGGTATGTTCGTTTACCTGCATTCACATCCTTATGAGTCAACATGGAATTTGATATCAAAGGCACTCGGCTGTCTTGAGAGAAAGCTTTATACTGCAAATGTCAGGAAGGCGGATGAACAGACAATAGAAAAATATATTAATGATAAGGTGATAAAAAATATACAGAAAATAGAAAAAGGAAAAAGACTTAAGCCGCTTATGAAATATGATGATATAATTATAAACGGTATAAGCTATAAAAATTTCTCTTATTATATGAAATATCTGAATATATCGCACCTTAAGGAAATATTTGATGAAGATATTTACTCCGATATACATGGAGATTTGACGATAGAAAATATTATATGTATAAACAGTCATGACAGTGATGACGATTTTTATATAATCGATCCAAATACAGGAAATGTCCATGACTGCCCGAACCTTGACTATGCCAAGCTGTTGCAGTCAGTTCATGGGAATTATGAATTTTTAATGGCATCATCATCCGTCGAAGTAAACGACAACAGGGTAGACTTTACATTTATTAAATCTGATGCATACATGTACCTGTGGAAAAAACTGGATTCCTATTTGAGGAATAATTTCAGTGAAAAAAAAGTAAAAAGTATTTATTACCACGAGATAATACATTGGCTCAGACTTATGCCTTATAAGATTGAAAAGATAGGTAAAAGAGCACTTTTATTTTATTGCGGTATGCTTATAGTGCTTAATGACGTGATAGGTTTATTTGAAAATCAAAATGAGTTTTATGATGATGCCGTTGTTTAGATGAAGTTATGGAATATTATAATGACATTAAAAGGAGCTGCAATACCATGTATGAACATGTAAAAGATAAACTTGCCATGTTTGATCTTGACGGTACATTATATGATACCAGAAAAGTAAATTTTATGGCATACCAGGCTGCACTGAAAGGCTTCGGATTCAGTCTTGATATGGATTTTTTTTATAAACAATGTAATGGCAGGCACTATAAAGTATTTCTTCCGGTAATTATGGGAGATAGTAAGGATATTGACGAGGTTAATCGTATAAAGAAAGAACTTTATCCGAAGTATCTTTCCGATGCATTGGTAAACCTGCCTTTATTTACAATTATTAAACAGCTTAAGGAGCAATATTACACCGCAGTAGTAACCACAGCATCAAGAAAAAACTGTGAGGATATTTTAAAATATTTCGGACATACTGAATTATTTGATCTGATTATATCGGGTGATGACACAAAAAATAAAAAACCTGATCCTGAAGGATATATAAAATGTATGGATTATTTTAAAATAGATCCGCAGGATGCAATTATATTTGAAGATTCTCCGACAGGTATAGAGGCGGCAATTAAAAGCAAGGCATCAGTATTTACAGTAATAGGATATTCATAAAGTTTAAAATAAGGAGGTAATTATATGAAAGACAAAATTTTAGTATTTATACCGATGTATAATTGTGAAAAACAGATAGTAAGGGTTATTGACCAGCTTAATGGAAGTATAAGACCTTATATAAGTGAAGCAATAATAATAAACAACAGAAGTACTGATAATGGTGAAAATGCGGTAATTGAAAAATTAAAAACTATATCAACAGATCTTACAATAAGACTTTTTAGGAACAATGACAATTACGGGCTGGGCGGTTCACATAAGGTGGCTTTTAAATATGCTGTTGATAACGGTTTTGATTATATTATAGTTCTTCATGGAGATGATCAGGGAAGTATAGCGGATTTCCTGCCGCTGCTTAGGAAAAGGGCATACAGAAAATATGACTGTTGTCTTGGCGCAAGGTTTATGAACGGTTCAAAGCTACCAGGTTATTCAAAATTCAGGATATTTGGAAATATAGTATTTAATATGAAATTTTCAATTGTATTAAAAAAGAAAATATTTGATCTCGGTGCAGGACTTAATATGTATTCAACGGATATGCTTAAGGACGGCTATTATATGAAGTTTCCGGATAATCTGACATTTAACTGCTATATGCTGTTTGCAGCCGCTGCGTTAAAACAGAAGTTTATATTTTATCCTATAACATGGCGTGAAGATGATCAGATATCAAATGTAAAAATTACAAAACAGGCATTTCAGACGCTTAAAATGCTTGCAGGTTTTGCCTTTGGCAGAGAAAAATTTTTATATGAAGATGCAAGAGAAACTAAGTATGAGAATTACGGATATATTGAAATATATAAAAATTAAAAATAATAAATATTAAAAGGAATAAAATATGTCAAAATTAAATCTTATAATGCCTATGGGAGGCAGAGGTTCACGCTTTGAAAGTATGGGATTAAACCTGCCCAAACCTTTAATAAATATATACGGAAAACCGTTTTTTTATTGGGCAGTACAGTCAATTGTAAAATTTCTTGAAATACAGAGCCTGACTTTTGTAGTATTAAGGGAACATATTGAAAAATATAAAATTGATAATGAAATAAAAAAAATCTATCCTATGGCTAAAATTGCCGTAATTCCTGAAGTTCTCGACGGAGCGGTACTTACCTGTATGAACGGTATAGAAAATATAGGTGATGATGAAGCGGTCATGTTTAATGATTGCGATCATCTTTTTATATGTAGGAAATTTTATGATTTTTGCAACAGTAAAGATGTATACGATATAGATGGAGGACTTCTTACATTTAATTCATCAGACCCTCGTTTTAGCTTTGTAAGGACTGATCAATACGGATATGTGAAAGAATCGGCTGAAAAAAAGGTTATAAGTAATGATGCAATATGCGGTGCCTATTATTTTAAAAATAAGGACATATTTAAAAAGGCAGTAGATGAATATCTTGATAAATGCGCATATTCAGAATATTATGTAAGCGGAGTATATAATATAATGCTTGAACATAATATGAAAATAAGAAAATTTGAAACTGATTTACATATTTCCTACGGAACACCTCAGGAATATAATGATGCTCTTTCCGACAATTCATATAAAAAACTTCTATAGTATTATAATAATTATATATACTGTTTGGGGTTTTTGATTAAAAAGTATTTGAATTATAGTGTTGTCCATGTTAAAATAGCCTTGACCTAAGGTAATTTCTTTGAGCAAATTATTAAAATATATTTAACGGAGGTATAAAGAAATGGATACAAATAAGTTAGGCCGTATTCTTGCAAAAATGGAAGAAAAGGGTATTCCGCAGATGATCATAACTGATCCGCCCGCAATTTTTTATCTTACGGGTAAGTGGATATATCCGGGTGAGAGGCTTCATGCACTCTATATAAATGTAAATGGAAAGCATAATTTTATAATCAACAGGCTTTTTCCGCAGGAAACTGATCTTGGTGTTGGGATCACTTATTATGACGATACTGAAGACGGTGTGGAGATACTTTCACGTTTTGTGGAAAAAGACAAGGTTATGGGAATTGACAAGGTATGGCCGGCAAAATTTCTTTTAAGATTCCAGGAGCTTAAAGCAGGGAGCAAGTTTGTAAACGGTTCTGTCATAGTTGACAAAATAAGACAGATAAAGGATGCCAAGGAACAGGAGTTAATGATTGAATCCTCAAAGCTGAATGATCAGGTTATGGATGAGCTTATACCTTGGGTAGTGAAAGGGCTTACAGAAAAAGAACTTAATGCAAAGGTAAGAGAGATTTATAAAAAACATGGTATAAATGAGGTTTCATTCGATCCAATTACAGCTTATGCAAAAGGAGCTGCAGATCCGCATCATGTTACAGATGATACAAAGGGAAAACATGGAGACTGCGTAATACTTGACATAGGCGGCTTTTACAAAAATTATGCCTCAGATATGACCAGAACAGTATTTATAGGTGAAGTAAGCGAAAGACAAAAAGAGATCTACAATATAGTACTTGAAGCTAATTTAAGAGGTATTGCAGCTGCAAAACCCGGAAATAAAATGAAAGACGTAGACCTTGCTGCAAGAAATTATATAGAAGAAAAGGGATATGGAAAATACTTCACACACAGAACAGGACATTCAATAGGGCTTGAAGACCACGAAGTCGGTGATGTTTCCTCAGTAAATGATGAAATAATTGAAGTCGGACAGTGCTTTTCAGTTGAACCAGGAATTTATCTGCCGGATGAGGGTATAGGTGTAAGGATCGAAGATCTTGTACTTATAACGGAAGACGGTTGTAAGGTTCTTAATGAATATACAAAAGATATTATAGTAGTTCCGGAAAGCTAATCATAATAGGAGGTTGGAGCTATGGCAAAGATTACGGAAGGATATATGCCGTATTTAAGCAGTAAAACATATTACAGAATAGTAGGTGAAGGAAGCGAAGGTAAAAAACCTCTTTTACTTCTTCATGGAGGTCCCGGTTCAACACATAATTATTTTGAAGTTCTTGACAGGGTTGCTGATATGGATAAAAGGCAGCTTATAATGTATGATCAGATAGGCTGCGGAAATTCATTTATTGACGGATGCCCGGAGCTTTGGACAAAGGAGACTTGGGTAAACGAACTTAATGCATTGCGTAAACACCTTTCACTTAATGAGGTTCATCTTCTCGGACAGTCATGGGGAGGTATGCTTAGCATCATATATGAATGTGATTACAAACCGGAAGGGGTTAAGAGCTATGTGCTTTCAAGTACATTGCCATACAATGCAATCTGGGAAAGTGAGCAAAAAAGGCGTATTGCATTTTTGCCGCAAAATATGCAGGCAGCCATAGCTGAAGCCGACAGGACCGGAGATTATCAGAAAGCGGAGTATGAGGAGGCAATTGACGAATTTATGAGGCGTTATTGCTCAGGACCATTTGATGAAAACAGCCCTGAATGTCTTACACGTCCTAAAAAAGCGGGAACTGAAGCTTATATTGCCGGATGGGGTCCTAATGAGTTTACACCTACAGGTTCATTGAAAGATTATAACTATATGGACAAACTTAAGGATTTCAGTAAACCATGCCTTATAATAGACGGACAGGAGGATCTGTGTTCACCGTACATTGCAAAGCTTATGTATGATGCTATACCAAATGCCAAATGGGAGCTTTTTGCCTATTCAAGACATATGTGTTTTGTAGATGAACCTGACAGATATGTAGAAGTACTTATAAAATGGTTAAATGAAAATGATTAAATATAGTTTGATAACAAGCCTGCAGTAAAGTATAATTTGAATTTAAGTTGTTATCTAAACAGACAGGGATTTTGGATATTAAAAATATTCAAAATCCCTGTTTTATAGAAATGAGTATTTTAATTATTTACTTTAATGATTATATAAATTAACATAGAGTTATGCTATACAGGTCTTTTTACTGTAATATAAATATAAAATATGCTATAATTATACATACAAAGATTTTATAGTTCATTAATTTATCAGACGGATCGGCTTATATGCAGTATAAATCCGGTATACAATTATAGTTTAAGGAGGTTTTTATATGAAAAAATTTGAGTATTATACGCCTACAAGGATTGTTTTTGGAAAAGACAGCGAAAAAGAAACAGGAAGACTCATTAAAATGTATGGCGGAACAAGGCTTCTGATAGTATATGGGGGTAAGAGTGCAGTTGAGTCAGGGCTTTTAAAAAGAATTGAAGATGAGGTTAAGGCTGAAGGAATAGAATATATATCTATGGGAGGTGTGGTTCCGAATCCGGTGCTTTCACGTACAAGACAAATAATAAAGGAAGGACTTGAATTCAAATGTGATTTTGTACTTGGAGTAGGCGGTGGAAGTGTGCTTGATACTGCCAAGGCTGTCGCATTAGGGCTTTACAATCCTGAAACTGATATATGGGATTATTTTGCAGGTATTAAAAAACCTGTAAAATCACTTCCTCATGCCGGGGTTATTACAATAAGTGCGGCAGGCTCTGAAACAAGTGATTCGGCAGTTATAACAAATGATGAGACAAAGCCATACAGTAAAAGAGGGATAAATGGAGATTTTAACAGATGCAGATTTGCAGTAATGAACCCGGAACTTACATATACATTGCCAAAGTATCAAATAAGTGCAGGTGTTGCTGATATATTTATGCATACTTCTGAAAGATATTTTGCTGCAATACTCGGAAATCATATGACTGACGAGATAGCTGAAGGTCTTTTAAGGAATATAATAAAATATGGCAGAATAGGAGTAGACAATCCTTCCGATTATGAGGCGATGAGTGAGATAATGTGGTCAGGAAGTCTCTCACATATAGATATAACGGGGCTTGGCAGCCGTGGTGATTTGCCTAAGGATGGAGACTGGGCATGTCATCAGATAGGGATGGCACTTTCAGCTATCTATGATTATACACATGGTGCAACTCTTACTGCAATATGGGTAAGCTGGGCAAGGTATGTATGCAAAAAAAATTTAGGCAGATTTGCACAGCTTGCACGCAATGTATATGGAATTGAGGAAGCTTCTGATGAAAAAGCATGTGAAATTGCAATTAAAAAAAGTGAGGAGTTTTTTAAAAGCATAGGCATGCCTATAAGTCTTACCGAGCTTATGGGGAGAACTCCTTCAGATGAGGAGCTTACAGCACTTAGTGAAAACTGTTCTTTTGGAAAAAAGAGGACAATAGGTGCATTTATGGTATTATCATATGATGATATGTATAATATTTATAAAGCGGCTGTATAAAATATTAAAGCTTGCTTAACATAGGTTCGGTTACATAAGGTTGTATAAATTTTAATTATCTTATTTATAAAAAAGTGTTAAAATTATTAATTTATCTATTTTGCAAAAAGCTATTTTATTTATTTTAAGAAAGAGTTATATTTTATGGCAAAAAATCATTTAAGAACAAAATTTAAAAAGAGATTTATTAAGCCGGTTTTTTTATCCTGTATATTTGCTGCTGCCATATTTTCAGTTTCATGTTCAGATTCATCAAAAAAATCTGATACAGGCAGCAATATATCTTCTGACTCAAAAAACGAAGCAGATCAGGCTTCACAAAATAATGTTTCAGAACCAAATCCTCTTGTACAGTGTAAAGATATGAATGAGGCACAGGAGATTGTAGGCTTTGATCTTAAGCTTCCTGAAAAAATAGAGGGTTATGATGATATTAAAATACTGGCAATTCAGGGTGATATGATTGAGGTTGTTTATCATAAGGGCGACCATGAGATTATTATAAGAAAAGGTGTTTACGATGAGTCGACAGACGGTGATATAAGCGGTGATTATAGTAAATATACCAATGTCGGGGATGCCAATGTAGGAACCACAAAGGTTACTTTTAAAGGTGATGATGAAAAAGATCCTAAGCTTGCTATATGGACAATTGATGATTTTGCATATTCACTAAGTTCTGATGAGCTTGAAAGAGCGGATTTTAACAGAATTATAAGTGATATAAAATAGTGCTTTACAGCTGCCCGTAGGTATTGTACCTACAGGCAGCTGTAAAGCTGTTTAAACAGCTTGTATTTAAAGTGAGATTTTAATAAATTTAAATGAGGATTTTATATTATATTTTATGAAAAAAGGTACTTTAATTGTAATTTCCGGATTTTCAGGTTCCGGAAAGGGGACTATAATAAGTAAACTTATAGAAAAATATGATAATTATAGTCTTTCCATATCTGCTACTACAAGAAAACCCAGATATGGGGAGACGGATGGCAGAGAATATTTTTTTATAAGCAGGGATGACTTTGAAAAAAAAATTAAAAACGGTGATTTTATAGAGTATGCTCTCTACGTAGACAATTATTACGGAACTCCGGGAGAGTATGTTGTTAAACAGCTTAATAGCGGAAAAAATGTAATACTTGAGATAGAAATACAGGGGGCTGCTAAGATAAAAGAAAGATTTGAAGATGCACTTATGGTATTTATAGCACCTCCAAGTGCAGAAATTCTTGAACAAAGACTCAAAAATCGTAGTACGGAAGATGGTGAGGAAATAACAAAAAGACTCAGACGTGCTGCAGATGAAAGTTTTTTTATAAAGGATTATGATTATATTATTATAAATGATACCCTTGAAAAAGCCGTAGAGAGTCTTAATAACCTTGTTGAGTGCGAAAATATGGCAGTAAATAGAAATTTAGATTTTATAGATGAACTGGAAAGAGGATTAAATAAATTTTAATTCGAATGTACTATTGCCTTATGCTTTTATAAGGAGATTTCAGTTTGACTTGACTAAGTTAATGCGAATGGTTACAATAACCATTGGCAGCAGCTGTAAAAGTTTTTAAATGAAAAATTTCGATAAATTATATTTTAATTTTAAAAACTACAGGCGTACTGCATGTCAATATAAAGATTTATATAAAATAAAAACCGGTGAAAGCCGGTCCTTTAAGGAGGAAATATATGTTACATCCGTCATACAGTGATTTAATAGAGGTTGTAAACAGCGGCGGCATGCCCGGAGAAGAACCTGTTGTACAAAGCAGGTATTCGATAGTAATGGCAACTGCAAAAAGAGCAAGGCAGCTTATAGCTACAAAAATGCTTCTTTATAAAAAGCCGCTTTCTATTGCAATTGATGATTTATATAAACAGAGAGTGAAGATAGTCGCTGAGGGCGACATTGAAAAGTCTGCAGACAGTGCTGATGATAAAAATATTGCAGATGAAGGGCAGTAAATGAAAATTTGTCTTATATCCTTAGGCTGTGATAAAAACTTGGTGGATTCGGAGCATATGCTCGGGCTTGTGGCTGAAAGAGGATATACCTATACTGATGATGAAAAGGAAGCAGATATTATAATAGTTAATACCTGCTGTTTTATACTTGATGCAAAACAGGAAAGTGTGGAAGCCATACTTGAAACGGCAAAACTTAAAAGAGAAGGAAAACTTAAAGCACTTATAGTAACAGGATGTATGGCACAGAGGTACCAGGATGAAATAAAGGAAGAAATACCTGAAGTTGATGCACTTTTAGGAACAAGCAGTTATGACAAAATAGCTGAAGTGATAGATAGTATTTTTTCAAAAATCCATTCAGCTAAAATTGATGAATTTCTCGATCTTAACAGACTTCCTGCGCTTTCAGAAAAAAGGTATCATTCTACCGGTGGATGTTATGCCTATCTTAAAATAGCCGAAGGTTGTGATAAGCACTGTACCTATTGTATAATACCGTCTTTAAGAGGAAATTACAGAAGTTATCCCATAGAGCTTTTGCTTGATGAAGCAAGACAGCTTGCAAATGACGGAATAAAGGAACTTATACTTGTAGCACAGGAAACTACCGTTTACGGTAAAGATATCTACGGATATAAGGCTCTGCCTAAACTTCTAAAAGAATTATGTGCAATTGAAGGTTTCAGATGGATAAGGATACTCTACTGTTATCCCGAGGAGATTGATGATGAGCTTATAGATGTTATGACAACTGAAAAAAAGGTATGCAGGTATCTTGATATACCTATACAACATTCATCCGATAAAATATTAAGACGTATGGGCAGAAAGACCAGCCGCAAAGACCTTGTAAATATAATTAACAGACTTAGAAAAGCAATGCCTGATATAATCCTTAGAACTACACTGATAACAGGATTTCCGGGTGAAGAAGACGAAGATATCAAGGAGCTTATAAGCTTTGTTAAAAAAATGAAATTTGAAAGACTTGGTGTGTTTTGTTATAGTATGGAGGAAGGTACTCCTGCTGCGGATTTTGACAATCAGGTTGATGATAATATAAAAGAGTCAAGGAAAAAGAAGATAATGAAGCTTCAGATGGATATATCAAAAAAACACTTAAAAAGCCTTATAGGTTCCGAACTTGATGTTTTAATTGAAGGAAGGCTTATTGATGAGGATGTGTATGTAGGAAGAACATATATGGATACCCCCGGTGTTGACGGATATATTTTTATAAATTCAAAAGCTGTATATATGAATGGTGATTTTGTTAAGGCTAGAATTACCGGAGCGTCAGAATATGATCTTATAGGAGAGATATCATGAATCTGCCTAATAAGCTTACTGTATTAAGGGTTATAATGATCCCTTTCTTTATATTTTTTTTAATGTATAAGGAAGGAGAAGATGCAGGATTTAGAGTTGCCGCACTTACAATTTTTATAATTGCAGCATTTACTGATACACTTGACGGGATTATTGCCAGAAAATATAATCTTATAACAAATTTCGGGAAATTTATGGACCCTCTTGCGGACAAACTTCTTGTATGTTCAGCACTTATATGCCTTATACAGCTTAAACGTATAGATGCAATAATAGTTACAGTAATAATATCGAGAGAATTTATAATAAGCGGTTTCAGACTTGTAGCCTCAGACTCGGGAATTGTTATAGCCGCAGGTATTTGGGGAAAGATAAAGACGGTATCACAAATGCTTTGTATATGTCTTTTAATAATGGACATTGATACATTATCAAACTTTACAAATATAATGATATATGTGATGCTTGCACTTACTATAATATCATTAATTGATTATATAGTTAAAAATTATAAGGTTTTAAGTAAAGGAGGCATGTAATGGGAGATATGGTCAAAAGGCAGAAAATAATTAAGCTTTACGGAGTATCCGAGCATGAAGCCATAAATATTGTCGGTGATCTTACGGAAAATGAAGATGTAGATATAAAATTTATATCAAAAGATAATGAGACTCATATTGTAATTTGTGCCTCGGCAGATACTGAAGATGAAGCAAAAGCTATAATAAAGCCTGTAAGCAGGAATATCAAATCAAGATTTTCCGATATACAGTTAAATGAAAAAAATAGTATAAGCCTTGAAAAAACAATTGTTAAACTGCTCGAAAAACATGAACTTAGCATCTCAACTGCGGAATCCTGTACAGGAGGACTCCTTTCAGCAAGGCTTATAAATGTTCCTGGGGTTTCTGAAGTATTTAAAGAAGGTATTGTAACCTACACTAATAAATCCAAGAGAAAAAGGCTTGATGTAAGTAAGTCAACTCTGAAAAAATATGGTGCGGTAAGCAAACAGACTGCAAAGGAAATGGCTGAAGGGATAGCATTTAATTCAGACAGTGATGTTTCGCTTTCAATAACCGGTATTGCAGGACCTGACGGAGGTACTGATGAAAAACCGGTTGGACTTGTTTACATAGGCTTATATGTAAAAGGCAAGGTAATTTCTGAGGAATTTCATTTTTCCGGAAATCGCAGACAGGTAAGAGAACAGTCAGTTGAAGCTGCTTTAAATATGCTTTTAAAATATCTTGAAGAACATATATAGTGAAATTCAATTATGTATATTTATTTTGCAGCAGTATAAAAATTTATACTGTGATATTTTGCTTTTAATATAAAATATGGAGAATATCTATGAGATGGTATAATAATTTATATATTTCAAAAGAAGCACAACCTGAAAGAAAAAATATTATAAAAAATATTAAAAGGAATAAAAGTGTACTTTTTGCTTATTTAATTATAATTGAAAATAACGATTCTAATAAAAATAAAGGTATTCTCACAATAGTGCACAGCATATTTTTTTTGAGAAATTATACCAAAAAAGATAATGTGATAATTATAGGTATTGCCTGTGGCAGAATGGATGCCTTTAGACTTGCCGGCAGTATAATTTATGAGGTCTATAATAAAACAGGAGGTTTTGATATAAAAAAATATATAGTATAATTACATTATAATCCATACTATATTTGAGGAGGAGATATGCTTTTGATATTATGGGGTATTTTAAAGGCAATAGGTATAGTTCTCCTATTTTTAATACTGCTTTTTATCTTAGTAATATTCTTGATTCTTTCAGTGCCTGTAAGGTATAAAATAAATTTTAAATATACAGACAGGGCTGACTGTTATATATGTGTAAGCTGGCTTGTGCACTTTATACATATAGAGTACAGCACTGCGGACGGAGCAGTTTTTAAGGTATGTGGTATTGGAATTTTAAAAAGAAAAAATAAATCTTTTATCTCTGACAGGGATAAGACAAATAAATCGGATAAAGCTGTTAAAACTAATGAAGATAGCAGAATACTTACTAGCTCCACCTTAGAAAAGACCGAAAATAATAAATGCGTATTAGAGAAAAATAAAGCAGACAAAAAAGTTATTCGAGAAAAACAAATCAAAAAGAAGATACCGGGCAGCAAACGGATTTCATTGTTTTATAAAATAAAATATATATTTTCACCCAGCAGGATATACAGAAAGCTTAAAAACAGGCTTACTGCCTTGTATAAGAAGGTCAAAAAGCAATTAATAAGGCTTGCAAACGGCAGTAAAAAGGCAAAAAAGAAGTTTTTAAGATTATTAAGTGACAAATCACTCCGTAGAGCGGTAAAAAAAATATTCAACGGGTTTTTAAAAATATCAGCCCATTGTCTTCCCATAAGTATAAACGGCTATATAAAATTCGGTACGGGAGATCCTTACTCTACCGGGAACATACTTAGATATACAGCACTTTGTATACCTTTATATAAAAATAAATTTGATGTAATACCGGTCTTTGATGAAAGTATTATAGAAACTGATACAAGGCTGAAAGGCAGGGTAAGTATACGTGTTATACTCGGTGTGATATCAAGGCTTTATTTTGACCGGGATGTAAAGAAATTGCTTAAGAAATTTTTATAAAATTATATTTAAACGGAGGTTTGGTCATGGATGAAAAATTAATATCTTCAATAAGTTCACTGTTTGACGGAATGGAGTTATTTATAAATACCAAGACTGTTGTAGGGGAGCCTATAAAAATTGATGATACTATAATTCTGCCGCTTGTAGATGTAACCTGCGGTATGGCAGCAGGCGGATTTGAAAAAAATGCACAATACAGCGGTGGAGGCGGTATGAACGCAAAAATGAGTCCTGCCGCAATTTTAATAATACAAAACGGCAGATCAAGGCTTGTAAATGTAAGAAATCAGGATGCGCTTTCAAAGATAATAGATCTTGTGCCTGAGTTTGTAAATAAATTTAAATCGAATAAGGATATTGATGAAGAAGCGGTTAAGAGGGCAAAAGCGGCAGTCAAATATGAATTTGACAAGGCAGGTTTAGAAAGCGGTGAAACAGAATCATAAAAAAACATGAATTTACTTTAACTTTCAGATTTTTGAAAATATTTAAATAGTTATTTGATTGTATGCCCGGTTTATTGCATTTTCATTATTTAAGTAATATTTATATTTGTGAAGTATGACACAATGTTTTAAAGTCCTGTATTATAATTTCTTATTACAATAAAAATGAATAAAAATACATAAAATGTATTGACAATATTGTTTATTAACGCTATACTACTACAAGTTGGTAGAATTCTTAACAACAGGAGATATTTTAATGGAAGATAAAAGAATTTCAAAGGCGGTTATTGCGAGGCTCCCAAGATATTACAGATATCTAGGTGAGATAAGTGAGGAAGGCATAGAACGCATCTCATCAAAGGAGCTCAGTGTCAGAATGAAAGTAACTGCCTCTCAGATAAGGCAGGACTTAAATAATTTCGGCGGCTTCGGTCAGCAGGGTTATGGATATAATGTAAAGTATCTTTACAATGAGATAGGAAAGATACTTGGTATTGACAGACAGCACAATCTTATAGTGATTGGTGCCGGAAATCTGGGAAATGCACTTACAAATTATACTAATTTTGAAAAGAGGGGGTTTGTAATTAAAGCGATGTTTGATGTAAAACCCCAGCTTATAGGAAAGGAAATCAGGAAAGTAAAGATCTACCACCTTGATACGCTTGAGGATTATATATCAAAACATCAGATTCAGATAGCTGTTTTAAGTATACCTAAAAATGAGGCGATTGCGGTGGCAAAAAGACTTGTAAACGCAGGAATAAAGGCGATACTGAATTTTGCACATACGGATCTTGAAGTGCCGGAAGATGTTATAGTCGAAAATGTCCATCTTTCAGATTTTCTTATGAAGCTTTCATACAGGGTAAGCAGTCTTACTGAAAATCAATAAAAATTTCAACACTCTGCAGGTGCCGGGGTGCGGATAAGATATTTCCGCAGCCGGGCATTTTTATTATTTAATTTAATATTCTGTTAAAAACATAAATGTACGCAATATAAATCACCTTATGCAGCTTTAAGCATCTGTTATGTTTAAAATGATGTTTATATTTGTCTATGAGATACATTTGATATATTTAAGGAGAAAAAGTCATGTATGACTGTAAGATTTTAAAGCCTGAAGATTTAAATATGATTCCTAAAAGAAAAAAAGATTCAAATAAAGGAAGCTTTAAAAAGCTGCTTATTATAGCAGGCTCAAAAGGTATGAGCGGAGCGGCTTATCTGTCAGCATATGCAGCCTACAGAACCGGAGCAGGTCTTGTAAATATATTTACACATGAAAGCAATCGACAGATATTGCAGAGCATGCTTCCCGAGGCTGTTATTTCATCATATGATAAAGATGACTTTTCTGATAATTATAAAAATTTTATAATTAAAATCAACAGTATGTTGTCATGGGCAGATATCGCAGTAACAGGGCCGGGACTTGGTACTGAGGATTATGTATATACACTTGTAAAACAAGCTTTAATGCATAAAGCTATACCTATTGTAGTTGATGCGGATGCTTTAAATTGTATAGGAGCCAATACAGATTTATTGCAGTATTTACATAAGGATATTGTAATAACTCCTCATCCTAAGGAAATGTCAAGACTTACAGGCACTCCGACCGGACAAATTATAGAGGAGCCTTATAAAAGTGCTCTCAGTTATTCACTAAATAATAATGTTAATACTGTATTAAAACTGCACAATACACTGACTGTTTCATATGATGCACATATATATAAAAATATGTCAGGGACTCCCGCACTTGCAAAGGCAGGAAGCGGTGATGTGCTTACAGGTATTATAGCAGGTCTTTTTTGTGTAGGACTTGATATAGTAATGGCTGCGGCACTGGGTGTATATATACATGGGCTTGCAGGTACTGAGGCAGAAAAAAAATACGGTGAACATGGGGTGCTTGCAAGAGATACTATAGAATGTATACCTTCAGTTATAAAAATGACGGTATAAAAATCTAGAGGTAATATACCTATGAAGCTGTTGTAAGCATACATTATCCTGCTATAAATAGCAGCAAATTATTATAAAAACTATAAACCTGAGGCAGTAAATATGGTTAATTATAAAAGAGTAAGGGCATTGATTGCTCTTGATGTACTTGAAAATAATATAAAGGAAATTAAAAAACATATACCGCATGAAACCAAGATAGCAGGTGTAATTAAAGCTGACGGCTATGGGCATGGCGATATACCTGTGGCAAAAACCCTTGAAAATCTGGTCGATTTTTATGCGGTATCTACACTTAATGAAGCACTTAACCTGTACTATCATAATCTTTATAAGCCTATACTTGTGCTTGGTCCGCTTCCGGGAGATGATTACAGGGAGCTTGTTGAAAACAATATAAGAGCTACCGTATTTACCCTAAAGCAGGCACTAAGCATATCAAATGAAGCTAAAAAACAGTCAAGGATAGCTTATATACATATAGCCGTTGATACCGGTATGAATCGCATAGGTATAAAGGATAATGAAAACGGGGCAAAGCTTGTAAAACAGATTCATGATCTTGATTATATACAGGTAGAAGGTATATTCACACATATGTATGCGGCAGATGAAAGTAATACTGATTCTGCCTACGCCCAGCTAAGAAGATTTAAGAAGTTTTTATTTCTTCTGAAAAAACAGGGAATAGAACCCAGGATAAAACATATATCAAATTCTGCTGCTATAATCAGGAACATAGGAGATACTTATGATATGGTAAGAGCCGGAATTATAATGTACGGTATATCTCCCTCAGATGAAACCGGAGTAGGAAATATGGATATAAAGCCTATACTCAGCGTCAAATCAATGATTACATATGTTAAGTATATAGAAAAAGGTGAAACTGTAAGCTACGGCGGAGTTTATAAGGCTGATAAAAGAGTCAGAGTTGCCACTATACCTATAGGCTACGGGGACGGATATCCCAGAAGCTTAAGCAACAAGGGGTATGTACTTATAAATGGTAAAAGGGCTTATATACTTGGTAGGGTATGCATGGATCAGATGATGGTTGATGTAAGCTGTATACCTGATGCGGATATAGGTACCGAGGTTACAGTTATAGGACGGGACGGCTCTGAATTTATAAGTGTTGAATCTCTTGCAAAGCTATGTGATAAATTTCCTTATGAACTGGTATGTGATTTAAGCAAGAGAATCCCAAGAATTTACACAAAAGGAGAGCTTGTTGTCGGGATCAAGGATTACACCAGAGATATGTACAGGGATTTTCTATACTAAATCTAATACGGACCTACCTTTTTATATGTATAACACTTGATTATAAATAAATCTTTATGTTAGAATACATATGTCGGGGTTCCGGCATCAATTTACTTAGGAGGAAACTTTTTATAGTCATGGAAGATGGAAACTCGTGGAGCAGATTGGTAATTTTTACGGCATTTATAATAATTGATTTTATTTTCTTTTCATTTGGATCGGCAATACAAAATTCTAATTCCACAAACCTGGAAAAAAGCATGGAAGAAGGTGATACTAAGGCAGGAAAAATCTTAAGGATTATAAATAGACCGGGTAAATTTGTAAATACCATTCAGATAGTATCCAATTTTATAGGATTTATAACGGGATGCTTCATAATAGGAGATCTTTCAAAAACATTATATAGAATTTTTAATATACAGACAAGTATATTGGAGATAATCATTAGACTTGCAATTATTGTAGCCATGGTGGCGATTACGGTAAGCTTCGGTATAGTAATACCTAAAAGACTTGCACTTAAAGAGCCTGAGAGATGGGCATATAGGATGGTCGGTGCCGTTTCACTGCTTATGTTTTTTATAACACCTGTAATATTTATTGTGAATACTCTTTCATTTGTAATACTTAAAATTTTAGGTATAGATATGGATAAACATGAAGACAATGTTACTGAAGAAGATATAATGAGTATGGTAAATGAAGGGCATGAACAGGGAATACTTGATTCAGGCGAAGCAAAAATGATAACCAATATATTTGAGCTGAATGACAAGGATGCTTCTGATGTCATGACGCATAGAAAAAATCTTGTATGTATAGACGGCGAAAGTTCTCTTAAAGAGGCGGTTGACTTTATGTTAAATGAGGGAAGTAATTCACGCTATCCGGTATATAAGGAAGATATAGATGATATAACAGGTATACTTAATATGAAGGATGCACTTATATATGCAAATAAAAGCAGTGGCAGATATTCACATATGAGCGTGAGTTCCATACCGAAACTTTTAAGACCTGTACACTTTATACCGGAAACAAGGAATCTTGATACGCTTTTTAAGGAAATGCAGTCAAAAAAGACACATATGGTAGTTGTAGTTGACGAATATGGGCAGACTGCCGGTCTTGTAACGATGGAAGATATACTTGAGGAAATAGTTGGAAACATTATGGATGAATATGATGTTGACGAAGAAATGATTATAAAAAACAAGGATGGCAGCTTTAATATACAGGGTATGGCGGATCTTGATGATGTTGCTGAGGCACTTGGTATAGAATTTGCTGAGGAGGAGGAAGAAAATTTTGATACCTTAAACGGTCTTATAATTTCAAAACTTGACCGTATACCTGCCGATGGAGAGAAGTTTCATGTTGATATGCATGGATGCAGATTCAGTGCAGTAAGGGTGGAAAATAAAATGATACACTCGCTTAAGGTGGAAAAGCTTAAAGCGGAAGGGGAAGATATGGATGAAAGACCCGGAAAAGAAGTTAAGAAACAATATAAAAATGAGTAAATATAATAAAATATCATTTTCTGTTTTTTCAGATATGATTAAAGATATTTCCTTTTTAAAACGTATGCTTGGGATAGCTGTACCTGTTACATTGCAAAATCTGCTGAATATGATAGTAAATATGGTTGATACTATTATGATAGGCAGTCTGGGTACTGGTGCTATTGCTGCCGTAGGTCTTGGAAATAAGGTGTATTTTGTATTTGCACTTTTAGTTTTCGGCATATCAAGCGGTACGGGTCTTCTGTCTGCACAGTACTGGGGCAATAAGGATGTAAAGAGCATAAGAAAGGTTTTAGGTATTGGGCTTTTAACAGCAGTAAGTGCTTCTTTTATGTTCAGTGCAGCAGCATTTTTTATACCTGAAATACTTATGAAAATATTTACAGAATCACCAGAAACTGTAAATATTGGAATTTCGTATCTTACAATAGTATGTTTTTCATATCCTTTTACAGCTGTAACTAATATACATGTTTATGCACTTCGTGCAACCGGACAGGTTACAATACCTGTAATAACAAGTATAAGTGCTATAATTATAAATATAACTGCAAACTATATGCTTATATTCGGAAATTTCGGGATGCCTGCATTAGGAGTGCAGGGAGCCGCATATGCAACACTTATTGCGAGAGCTGCTGAATGTATTGCAGTACTTTTGATTATAAGGCTTAAGAAATCGCCTCTTGTATGTTCACTTAAAGAAATGTTTAGCTTCGGAAACAATATATTCAGACAGTTTCTGGTAAATTCAACTCCTGTGATTGCAAATGAACTTATGTGGGGACTTGGAATTACCATATATTCGATAGCTTACGGGCGTATGGGAGACAATGCGGTTGCTGCCGTAACTGTTGCAACGACATTTACGGATATAACACTTACAGTGTTTATGGGTCTTGCAGCGGCAAGTGTAGTAATACTGGGAAATGAAATGGGAGCCGACCATCTTGAAAAGGCAAAAAAATACGCTTCATATTTTTATATCCTTTCTGTCCTAATGGGGATATTTGCGTCAATAATATGTCTTTTGGCAGGTGAACGCTACTCATTTATGTTTAATATAAGTGATAAGGTAAGACATGATGTAGTAAGATGCTTTTTAATGCATGCGTTTTTACAGCCGTTTGTAGGTATGAGCACTGTAAACCTTGTGGGAATATTAAGAAGCGGAGGCGATACCAAAGCAAGCTTTTTAATTGATATAAGCGGAGTATGGCTTATAGGAGTACCTCTTGCTTTTATAGGGGGGCTTGTTTTAAAAGTACCGGTTTATATAGTATATGCGATGGTAACAAGTGAGGAAATATACAAGACGATTTTAGGTTATATAAGATACAGGAAATACAAATGGCTTAAAAATCTTACTACTGAATTAAACTGATTAAAACAATAAAAATAAAAAGGATTTTATAAAATTTATTAAAAGGAGAATATATGTCAGGACATTCAAAATTTGCAAATATAAAACATAAAAAAGAAAAAAATGATGCTGCAAAGGGTAAAATTTTTACCATTATAGGCAGAGAGATAGCTGTTGCGGTAAAGGAGGGAGGTCCTGATCCAAACAATAATTCAAAATTAAGAGATGTGATAGCAAAAGCAAAAGCAAATAATGTGCCTAATGATACAATAGAAAGGGGTATAAAAAAGGCAGCCGGGGATGTATCAGCGGTAAATTATGAACATAATACCTATGAAGGCTACGGTCCTTCGGGTGTTGCTATAATAGTTGAGACACTGACCGACAATAAAAATCGTACCGCTGCAAATGTGCGCTCCGCTTTTACAAAAGGTTGCGGTAATGTCGGGGCACAGGGATGTGTATCATATATGTTTGATAAGAAAGGGCAGATTATTATAGATAAATCGGAAGTTGACATGGAAACTGATGAACTTATGCTGCTTGTGCTTGATATGGGAGCGGATGATTTTATAGTTGAGGATGACAGTTATGAAATCCTTACATCACCTGATGATTTTGGGTCTGTAAGAGAGGCTGTTGAAAAAGCAGGGATACCTATGGTTGATGCGGAAATCACGATGATTCCACAAAATAAAGTTGTTTTAAGTGATGAGAATGATATTAAAAATATGAACCGCATAATAGAACTTTTAAACGCTGAAGATGATGTACAGGCAGTATATCACAGTTGGGATGAATAAAAAATATATATTTGCATTAAATTTGTATAGGAGGGTACAAGTGTGAAAAAATTTTTAACTATATTTATTTTATTATTGTTATCAGGTATTCCGCTTATAAGTTGTTTAGATGTATATGCTGACAATATACCTGATTTTGTAAAAAAAGAGGCCTATGAAATATTAAATGATCCGGCTTATATAGGTAAAAGTGTAACTGCAAAGGTTAATGTAGACCAAAACGGCAATTATATAAAGCATGAGATTGAAATAGAAAATCCTGAAAGATATGCTATGTCGAAAGCTGCAGTGGCTGCTGCAGCCGATGATTTTTACAACAGATATATAGAGGGCAAAATTCCTGAAGGCAGTGAAGACTGGCGATTTAAAAGAGAAATGGAAATAATCAAATTCATGGTGTCAAATATAGATTATGCTGCAGCCAGACGTAATGCAAATGCCAATATTGATGAAGACTTTTCGGCATATGGTGCACTTATAAATCATGAAGCGGTATGCGACGGATATACTAAATGTTTTAATGTGCTTGCAAAACGCTGTGGTCTTGAATCCATTAAAGTAGCGGGAAATGGACATTCATGGAATATAGTAAAGCTGGATGACGGAAATTATTATCATGTTGATGTATCATGGGAAGATCCTACAATAGATGGGCAGCCAAATAAAATATACGGCTATGATAAACTTCTAAATAACTATATAAATCTTACATCAGAAAAAATCAAAGCAATAGGTGGACAAAGTCATTCTTCATGGGATGATACAACGCATGAATGTAATTCTGATATATACGGTACTGACAAGGTAAACAGATACTTTCAGGGGATAAAATAGTCGATATTTTATGAAATAACTTAATATTCTTTTAAAGCTATTTTTACATAAAAAATTAAAATAATTACAGATGACTTAAATTTTAAAATATAATAAAGTTATATGGAGGTATTATTTTAAAAATGAGCGGAATCAGTAAAAAAGCAATATTTATACTGAAATCAGGCATTCTTACAGTTCTTCCCATTCTTTTGCTTAATGCCTGTACAGGAAGTTCTGTAAATGCAGGTTCAGGCGGTTTGACCGAACAGGTACAAAAAGGTGGAGACCCTGCACAGCCGGCAGCTGTGCCTTCACAAACCATTGCATCGGATAAAACAAATAATAATTCAGGCTCACAGGATATAACAAATCCACAGGAAAATCCTGCCGCCTTATCTGCTGCTGAAAATACTGAATCTGAAAAAAGCAGCGAGGAACTTGAGAGTGAAAAACAGAGCATTGAAGAGGCTGTAAAAGATTCTCTAAAAAAAAGAGACTGGCTCTTTAAAGAAGAACAAAATGATTGGGAGAATGAAAATCTAAAACAGGTAGATTTTAAAAAAGCATCCGACTATAATTATCTGGGAGTGGGGCATTACAATGATATTGATAATAAAATCAGAGATGCCTATATACCTTATGGAGGAAGTGTAAATCTTTCTCCGGGAATTATAGGAGGAGGCAGTCATGGAGTACATATAACTGTCGGAGTAAATGCCGCTGATGATGTCTCAGGAAATCTTGATGCTTCACGAAACAGGCTTAACAGAATATATCCCGGACTGAAAACAGGTAAAAATATATCAATTGACGGTGAAAAAATAGAGTATTTTAAATATTATGATACCGGAAAGAGAGACGATATAACATATAAATATTATGGAATAATCTATACAAAACAGCTTTCAGATCAGAGATATATTACTGCCGATATAATAATAACGCCTAAGCTTTTTGACTCAGATTCGCAAAAACTGCTTGAAGAAATAAAAAAAGCTTATGGCATAGATTTTAAAAATGTAAATGATAATACCGGTGATAAATGGATAAAATAAACGCAGAATATATAGTACAGTCAGTCAGGAAATACAAATTAAAAATTATAAATACTTAAAAACAAAAAAGAAAAATTTAAATTTCTATTTTCTGTCTGCAATGTACTTCAACAATATAATAGACAAATCAGTAAATTTATATTATTATAAGAGATACAGGTATATGCACATATACCTGTATAATTTTTGGAGATTTACATATGGCACTTGAAGAGATTTATGAAAAACTCGGTATTTCAAAAAGAGTGTTTGAACTGGGCAATAAAGCTGAGAAAGCTTTGGAAAAAAGATTCAGAAATATTGATACAATCTGTGAGCATAACCAGCTTAAAGTTATATATGCTATGCATGAACACAAAGTCAGTGAGATGCATTTCGGGACAAGTACGGGGTACGGATATGATGATGTAGGCAGAGATAATCTTGAAAAAGTATATGCAGAGGTGTTTAAAGGAGAAGATGCACTGGTACGTCCTCAAATTATAAGTGGAACACATGCTCTAAACCTTGCTCTTTTCGGAAATTTAAGACCCGGAGATGAACTTTTATCCCCGGCAGGAAAACCATATGATACACTTGAAGGTGTTATAGGTATTAGAAGTTGCAGAGGCTCCCTTGCGGAATATGGTATAACATATAAACAGGTAGAGCTGCTGCCCGACGGCACATTTGATTATGACAAAATCAAAAAATGTATATCAAAAAAAACCAGACTTATTACAATCCAGCGTTCTAAGGGGTACTCGGACAGACCTACATTTTCAGTTGAACAGATTGGAGAGTTAATAGGATTTATAAAAACATTAAAACCTGATGTTATATGTATGGTTGATAACTGTTATGGTGAATTTGTTGAAGAAAAAGAGCCTATTGAAGCAGGTGCCGATATGATAGTAGGATCCCTTATAAAAAATCCGGGAGGAGGACTTGCTCCTACAGGAGGTTATATAGCAGGTTCTCACAGCTGTGTTGAAAATGCGGCATACAGGCTTACCGCACCCGGACTTGGGAAAGAAGTAGGAGCAAGTCTTGGAGTAAACAGAAGCTTCTATCAAGGACTTTTTATGGCTCCGTCAGTTACCGCAGCCGCATTAAAAACAGCTGTATATGCAGCATATATTTATGAAAATCTTGGTTTTAAATGCCATCCTACAGCTGAACAAAAAAGACATGATATAATACAGGCAATTACATTAAAAACGGCTGATGCGGTTAAAGCTTTCTGCTTCGGAATTCAGGCTGCCGCACCTGTTGACGGACATGTAATCCCTCAACCATGGGATATGCCGGGTTACAGCTCGCAGGTCATAATGGCGGCAGGGGCATTTATTTCCGGAGCTTCTATTGAACTTAGTGCAGATGCTCCTATGAGAGAACCATATAATGTATATTTTCAAGGAGGACTTACCTGGCAACATGGTAAATTCGGAATATTAAATTCAATTCAGAAGCTTTGTGAAAATAATATAATTACAGTATAAATATTACAATTAACCTTGACCGTACATGGAGAGCTGCGGAAAGGGAATTAAATGAACATAATAAATACAGGTATAAAGGATATGCCAAGTGATGAAAGACCCTATGAGAGATGTCTTGAGTTCGGACCTTCATCACTTACCGATGCCGAACTTCTTGCCGTAATTTTGCGTACAGGCACTAAAAATTTGAATTCAGTTGCACTTGCAAATCATATACTGAATTTATCAGGACCTGCCAAAGGAATAACATGTCTTATGCACAAAAGCTATGATGAATATATAAAGATAAACGGTATAGGCAAGGTAAAGGCAGTACAGCTTTTATGCATAGGTGAACTTGCAAAAAGGATATGGAAAAGAGAGGCGGCTATAAAAGCGGTCTGTTTTAACAGCCCGGCAAATTGTGCCGGATATTATATGCAGGATATGCGTCATCTTGAGCAGGAGGAATTAAGACTTGCCTATCTTGACACAAGGCAGAGACTTATAAGCGATTCTCTTATCACAATAGGTACAGTGAACGCATCGCTTATATCAGTAAGAGAAGTGCTTATAGATGCACTTAAACATCAGGCGGTAAACGTTATAATGATACATAACCACCCAAGCGGAAATCCGAGCCCGAGTGATGATGACAGAAAAGTTACGGAGATAGTGGCAAATGGATGTAAAAGCGTCGGTATTTATTTAAACGACCATATAATAATAGGAGATAATATATATTACAGTTTTAGAGAACAGGGAAACTTATGAAGGAACTAAAGGACAACAGGCTCATACTTATGGCATTGAGTCTTGTCTGTATTATAACTATCGGTATAACAACAGTAAAGGATTCATGGCTTCTGCCCCTTCGTACAGGTGTAGGCTATATACTTATGCCTGTGCAGGCAGGAGTAAATATAGCAGGCAGGGCTATATATAACAATATTGAAGAAAATAAAAAGTTAAGAACGGTTCTTGATGATAATGAAAAATTAAACGCAAGAATAAATGAACTTTTAATGGAAAACACAAGGCTTGCTGCAGACAGCCGTGAGCTTAAAAGGCTGAGAGAACTTTATAAATTAAGTGATGAATATAATAAATACCACATGGTAGGAGCAAGAATAATTGCAAAGGATTCAGTAGGATGGTTTCAGGTGTTCAGGATAGATAAGGGAGCACTTGACGGGATAAAGGCTGATATGAATGTCCTTGCGGACGGAGGACTTGTAGGTATAGTAACTGATGTCGGTTCAAATTATGCTACCGTGCGTTCCATAATAGATGATGTAAGCAGAGTAAGTGCCATGACCTTAAATTCAAATGAAAACTGTATAGTTGCAGGCGATCTTCAGCTTTATGAACAGGGAAAACTGAGGTTGAATGATATAAGGCAGGGTGCCGATATAAAGGATGGGGACAAAATTGTTACTTCAAATATAAGCAGAAAATTTCTGCCCGGCATACTTATAGGTTATGCTTATGATATAGCTCCCGATCCGAATATGCTTACTAAAAGCGGATATCTTGTACCTGTTGCAAGTTTTGATACTCTTCAGGAGGTCCTTATAATAACTGAACTAAAGGAAGATTATCTAAACGATAATAATGATAATACACAGCCTGCAGATAACTAGGAAGCAATTATTAAATTATCATTAGAAAATTATTTAAAGGAATTAATAAAATAATGAGACGAATTATTATTAATACCACAATTATATTAATAGCTTTTGCAATTCAGAATTGTGCTTTTCCATTTATACCGTTCTTATCGGCTGCGCCGAATCTTATGATAATATTTGTATTCACATGCAGTTTTATATACGGTCAAAGAGAGGGCATGTTTTACGGTTTTATAACGGGGGTACTTATGGATCTGTTTTATAGCGGACCATTTGGTTTTTTTACAATAATTTTCGTATGGATAGGCTATGTAAACGGAACTTTGTCAAAGTATTTTTATGAGGACTATATAGTTCTGCCGCTTGCAATATGTTCAGTCAATGAAATCGTATATAATCTATTTATTTTTATTTTCAGGTTTTTTGTAAGAGGGAAAGCAGATTTTTTATATTATTTCAGGATCATTATATTGCCTGAAATGATAATAACTCTGCTTTTTACGTTATTTTTGTACAGATTTTTACTGGCATACAATAGAAAACTTGAAGAGATTGATATAAAACGAGGTCAAAAAGTTGCTTAGGGATTTTTTAGAAATTTTAAATGATTTAAGAAAAAAAATACTTTCATCAAGAATTATAATGCTTATTATAATTCACTCAATACTTGTATTTATACTTGCTGCAAAGCTTTTTAATCTCCAACTTGTAAAAGGTAGAGATTTCCAGGAACAATATGTTCAGAAAACTGAGAAAAAAGTGCTTCTGCCTGCTTCAAGAGGAAATATCTATGACAGAAACGGTAATCTACTTGCCTATAACGAGCTTGCTTATGGAGTTACTATAATGGAAACCGGATACTATAATACTAACGGCTTAAATCTTATGGTACTTAGACTTGTAAGGCTTCTTGAAAAACATGGTGAGCATATAAACGTTACAGTGCCGATTGAAATTGATACTGACGGAAATTATGAATTTACATTTTCTACCGATATTGCAAAAAAGAGATTTTTAAGAGATTTTTACGGTCTTAAATCAATAGATGAACTTGATAAAAATGATAAAACAAAATCGGATATAACTGCCTATGAACTTATAGAGCGTGCAAATGCACGTTACCGGCTAAATGATATGAAGGATGAACACGAAAATGCTGTTGAAATTTCGCAGCAGGAAAACCTTAATATTATAAATATACGATACGCAATGGCAGGAAGCCGTTATCATAGATATACGCCGACAAATATAGTTAAAAATATCTCGGAAGACACAAAAACCGATATACTTGAAAATACGGGAAACCTTATAGGTGTTGAAATTGAAACTGAAATAAACCGTGTTTATAATGACAGTATATATTTTTCATCAGTTGTAGGTTATATAGGTAAAGTACAGGGAGACAGACTTGAAGAATTAAAAAAAGATAATCCTGAGTTTGAAGACGATGATAATGTAGGAATTATAGGCGTTGAACAAAGTATGGAATCAGAGCTTAGGGGAACTAAGGGAAGCAAAACAATGATAGTGGATTATCTCGGACATATAATGGTAGTAAGCTATGAAACTCCGGCAATATCGGGAAATAATGTCTACCTTACTATAGACAGGGAGCTTCAGATAGGAACCTACCATCTTGTAGAACAGCAGCTTGCAGGAATACTCGCAAGCAAGCTTGATATTGCTGATGATCCAAATACTGATAAAACTGATTCAACTGAAAGAAAAATACCTATTAAAAATGCATATTTTCAGCTTATAAACAATGATGTACTCTCAATGGATGCATTTTCAAGAGCCGATGCTTCAGACATAGAAAAAGGTATATTTGATAAATTCACTCAATATCGTCAAAAAAGCATGGATGAAATACGTGCAGAGCTTATAAGTCCTGATGCAAGAATTATGAACATGCTTGAGCCTGATAAAAAAGCCTTTATGTATTACCTTTATGAAACAATAGCAAACAGTTCACAGAAGCTTATAGTAGACGAAAAGATTGATACAAATGCTGATTATTATCTTAAATGGAAGGCTGATGATATAAGTTTAAGAGACTTTTTATATGCAGGTATTTCAAACAGCTGGATAGATACAAGCAAGCTGAATATAAACAGTAAATATTCAAATGCTGATGATATCTATATCGCACTTATTGACTATGCACTGGGGCTTATGAAGGATGATAAGGAATTTTCAAAGCTCATATATAAATATATGATAAAACAGGGAAGTGTTACAGGGCGGGAACTTTGCCTATCACTTTATTATCAGGGAATTCTTAATTATGATGAGGCGGCTATAAATGCACTGAGTTCAAGCGGTGAAAATTATGCTTTTAATTTTATGATAGACAAGATCAAAAGAATTGAAATAACTCCTGCACAGCTTGCTCTTGAACCATGTACCGGCGGAGCGGTGGTTGTAGATACAAATACGGGTGAGATTAAAGCACTTGTTTCATATCCGGGATATGACAGCAACAAGCTTGTAAACAGTATTGACAATACATATTTTGCAAAGCTTTTAACTGATCAGTCCCAGCCTCTTTACAACAATGCAACTCAGGCAAAGAAGGCTCCCGGTTCAACATTTAAGCCTATAGTTGCTGTTGCAGGTATTGAAGAAAATGTGATATCTCCTTATGACACGGTTGACTGTACCGGTAATTACGATATAATAACTCCTCCTATAAAATGTTGGATATATCCGGGGCACCATGGAAAGCTTAATGTGGTCGGAGCCATACAAAATTCATGTAACTTTTATTTTGTTGACATAGGGCATAGGCTCTCACTGCAAAACAATGGTGAGTATAGTGCAGAGCTTGGACTTTCAAGACTCAGGAAATATGCTTCACTTTTTGGACTTGACCACAAATCGGGAGTTGAACTTGTTGAGACGGAGCCGGAAATTTCAAATGAAAATCCCGAGCCGTCAGCCATAGGTCAGGGAACTCATTCATTTGCAAATGTTCAGCTTGCCCGTTATGTTGCGGCAGTTGCAAGCCGTGGCAATGTTTTTGAACTAAGTGTAGTTAATAAGATTACAGACGGAGGCGGAATAATTTTAAAGGATTATTCACCTAATATATCTTCACATATAGATATAAAAGATTCCACATGGGAATATGTACATGAGGGAATGAAGGGTGTGGTTGAAAACGGTTCCGCAAAAAATGTCTTTAAAGATCTTAAAGTTTCAGTTGCCGGAAAGACGGGAACGGCACAGGAATCTAAAACAAAGGCGAACCATGCTTTCTTTATATCTTTTGCCCCTTATTCAAAACCTGAGATAGCTGTAACTGTAAATATACCTTTCGGTTACTCGTCATCAAATGCTGCAGCCGTTGCAAAAAATATTTATAAACTGTATTTCGGATTTTCAACCCTTGAAGAAATTGAAAATTCTGAAGCAGCCAGAGTGTTTGACATAAGACGTGAGGATTAAATCTAATATACAATATTAAAAGTTAAATCAAATATTTTTAATCCCGATCTAAAAATATTTGATAAAAAAAGTAAATAAAAACCTCTTTAAAAATAAGTAAAAAAATCAATAAATGTAAAAATTTCTGAACTATTGATAAAAATACTAAAAAATAAAAAAAATACTGGATTTTTGTTTAAATTTAAGTTAAAATGAGGTAAAGGCATTTTATGTTTGATAAATACAATTTAAAAAACTACAATTTCAGATGTGTTATATATGTTATTTTGCTTAACATAATAGGCATACTGGTTATTTCGAGTGCAAGCAATAGAGATATGGCACTTGTAAACAAACAGCTTATGGGGATGGGCATAGGTGTATGTATTATGTTCATACTCTCTTTTATCCCTTATGATAAAATTCTGAAATTTGCCATACCTATATATATGCTGTGCATACTTGTACTTCTTATGGTTCTTATACTTGGAACTTCAAGAGGTGTTGCAAGAAGGTGGATTGTTGTACCTGTTATAGGAAAACTTCAGCCCTCGGAATTTGCAAAGGGAGGACTGGTAATGTTTTTTGCATGGTTTTTGAGTAAATATAAGGATAATATTAATAATATTTTTTTCCTTATAGGACTTGGAGCGATAGCAGCCGTTCCTTTTGCGCTTGTTGCCATGCAGCCTGATCTTTCAACAACCCTTATACTTGTTGTTTCTATTTTATGCATGATATATGTCGCAGGTATAAACTATAAATGGATATTTGGTACTATAGCTGTATTAGTGCCCGGTTTATTCATTTATATAGAACTTTTTAAAAGGGAACTTGTTCCATCTTTTTTAAGAGGTTACCAACTGAAAAGAATACTGAGCTTTATAGATAAAGCACATTTCGCCGATGATAATATGCAGCAGGATAATTCTATAATGGCAATTGGTTCAGGTCAGCTGTTCGGAAAAGGGCTAAATAATGATACCCTTGCATCTGTTAAAAGGGGAAATTACCTGCTTGAGGAACAGACGGACTTTATTTTTGCTGTGGTCGGTGAGGAGCTTGGTTTTATAGGCTGTATGGTAGTTATTCTGCTGCTGTCATTTGTAGTATATGAGTTTTTATACATGGCAATGAAAGCAAAAGATATGCAGGGAAGGCTTTTATGTGCAGGGTTTGCCGGAGTTTTGTCTTTTCAGTTTTTTACAAACATTGCGGTTGCTACAGGCATCTTTCCAAATACAGGGCTCCCGCTTCCTTTTATAAGTTACGGGGTAAGCTCGCTGCTTAGCATGTATATATGGGCAGGTGTTGCACTTAATGTGGGACTGCAGAAAAACAACAGAATACGTTAAATGGATATGCCTGAAATCGCATGTAAACGGCACAAAGTGCTTGCGGTTTTCGCATGGAAAACATTTAATAAGTGCTTTCCATAATATAAAAATCAAAAATTTAGGAGGCGCAATATTATGAATATCGGTTTAATAGCTCATGATGCTAAGAAAAAACTCATGCAAAATTTCTGTATAGCATATAGAGGAATACTCTCAAAGCATAAGTTATATGCAACCGGAACTACCGGCAGGCTGGTTGAAGAGGTTACAAACCTGAACATACACAGGTATTTGGCAGGGCATCTGGGAGGGGAACAGCAGATAGGTGCACAAATTGAACATGATAATATTGATCTTGTGATTTTTTTGCGAGACCCATTTACCCCTAAAACACATGAACCTGATGTAAACAATATTGTAAGGCTGTGTGATACGCACAACATCCCGCTTGCCACAAATCTTGCAACGGCTGAATTACTTATAAAGGCAATGGAAAGAGGGGATTTTGAATTCAGAAATGTATATAGAAAAGGATAATATAAAAAAATTTTTAAAGGTAAAAAAACAGCGTAAATACAAAAAGCTTATTCTGCTGCTTTTTCTGACCGGTACAGTTATAGCAGCAAGCTTATCGGCAGTTGTATTTATGTACTTTACTTCAGTGCCTAAGGCTGATTATGTGTTAAAAAACAGATTTACACATTTTTATAGTATTGATGACAATCAATTATACTGTCCGGCATTTGCAAGAAATCTCGCAGTTGTTGATGCAGACAGCTCAGAGGCACAGAATTTTCCGCCGGGAGCCGGGCTTATATGCCGGGTTGGCGGTGAAAGAAGTTTATTTTCAAAAAACGCTTTTAAAAAAATGCAGCCTGCCAGCATAACTAAAATAATGACTGCACTTGTTGCACTTAAATATGGTAATTTAAGTGATGAGGTTGTTGTAGGTGAGGAAGTATATGTCAATGAAAAAGGGACCAGTATGGCAGGTCTTAATCCCGGAGACAGACTTACACTTGAACAGCTTTTGTACGGTATGTTGCTGCCCTCAGGAAACGATGCCGCAAAGGCAATAGCGGTACATGTCGGAGGGACGCAGGAGCATTTTGTTGAAATGATGAACCAGGAAGCTCAGGCACTGCTTGCTGTTGATACGCATTTTACGAATCCGCACGGTTTAAGTGATGATGAGCATTATACTACTGCATATGATCTATATTTGATTTTTAATGAGGCTATAAAATATCCTGAATTTAGGACTGTTGCAGGAAGTAAGGAATACAAAGGGCAGTATCTGGATAAAACCGGAAATACCGTATCCGCTTTATGGAAAAACAGCAATGTTTATTTAAAGGATGCATCAGAGCTTGATGCCGAAATGACACAGGCAGTTAAGCTTAACCCAGGGATATCAATTTTTGCAGGAAAAACCGGTACCACGGCAGCTGCCGGCAAATGCCTTATAGTAGGCAGCTCATATACCGACGGCAGTGAGTACATAGCTGTGGTGCTGAAAGCAGATGTAAATACTGCCGACTCGTTATACAAAAATATGAGCAGGCTGCTTAACAAAATAGCCAATTAGTATTGAAGTTTTAGTAAAAACACCTTATAATACAACTATAATTCACTTCAAGGAGGTCAAATACATGGTTCAGATAATTGCAGGCAGAAAGGGAAAAGGAAAAACCAAATTTCTTCTGGATAAGGCAAATGAAGCGATTAAAAATGCAGATGGTTCTGTTGTTTATCTTGATAAAAGTTCAAAGCATATGTATGAGCTTAACAATAAAATAAGGCTTATTAATGTAAGCGATTATCCTATAGATTCGCCGGAGGGCTTCATTGGTTTTATTTCAGGAATTATTTCACAGGATAGAGATCTTGAAAGTCTTTTTTTAGACAGTTTTCTTAAGGTTGCGGCACTTGAGGGTGAAGATATGACCTCAACAATTGATGTTCTTGAAAAAATCAGTGAAAAATACAAGATTCATTTTATACTAAGCGTTTCAGCAGATAAAGAGGAACTGCCTGAAAGTGTCAAAAAAAATGTTATTATCGCCCTGTAAGAGATTTTTGTATTTGCTGTTAGACAGCTCTTGCATGAGCTGTCTAACATTTATTTGAAAAGGGTTTAAATGTGGCAGGACAAAATAAAGTAATCAAGTATAGAAAGCCTATAAGGATAAACGTAGGCGTGCTGATTTTTGTTATTATGTTTATATATATGTGTTTCTTCGTTTATTCATACTTAAGCCATAAAGCTGTTTATTTTTATGAAGTAACTGAAGGAGCTATAGTAGATGACACAGAATATACAGGGCTTATATTGAGAAGTGAAGAAGTTCAGTCCGCACCTGAATCCGGATATATAAATTATTTTATAAGAGAGGGAAGAAGGGTCCCTAATGGATCTAATATATATTCTCTTGACAGTTCAAATAATGTAAAACAATATCTTGAAGAAGATGCAGCATCAAGTTTTACTTTGAGCGAAAGCAATTTAAAATCAATTAAACGAGAACTGTCAGAGTTTTCGCTTTCATATAATGACTTGGATTTTTCTATGGTATATGATGCAAAAGCTTCGATTTCAGCAAATATATCCGAGTTTACAAGTACGGATACACTTAATTCATTCAGTGAGATGGCACAGTCGGGAAATACAACATATGTAGTTGAAAAAGCACCCTCCACAGGCGTTATATCATTTATAGTTGATTCTTATGAGGGTAGGGGCGAAGATAGTCTTACTTCTGAAGATTTTAATAAAGCACAGTACCAGCCTAAAATTATTAAATCCGGTGAGCTTGTGGCGGCAGGGACTCCGATATATAAGATTATAAACTCTGAAAATTGGTATGTTTATTTTAAGCTTACTGATGAGGATAAAAAAAGGTTTGAAGGAAAAAATGTTTTAAATGTTGAATTTCAAGGCAGTGATTTTGAATTTTCCGGAAGCTATTCTGAATTGACAGGAAGTGATGGTGCTTCATATGGAAAAATTGCATTTAATAAATTTATGATTCAATATGAAAATGAAAGATTTGTTAATTTCCGTATTAAGTCAGACAATGAAACCGGATTAAAAATCCCGCTAAGCTCAGTTGTTGAAAAGCAGTTTTATAAAATCCCGAAGTCCTACACTACCAAGGGAGGAAATAGTGTAAAAACAGGATTTAATAAAGAAGTTTATGATGAAAACGGTGCTTCAATTGTTTTTGTGCCTGCTGTAATTTACTATTCTGATGATGATTTTGTATATATTGAAGCTCTTTCTTCAGAAGGAGGTGCATTACAGCAAAATTCCGGTGATTTCCTTAAATCAGGAGATAATATTGTAATGCCTGAAAGTACAGCAGGAGAGAAATTTCAGATAGGAGAAACAGCACCGCTTAAAGGCGTTTACTACATAAATAAAGGTTTTGCAGTATTTAAACATATTGAAATCATTGCTTCAAATGATGAATATTTAATTATAAAGAAAAATACTGAGTATGGTCTTTCAGTGTATGATCATATATTGATTGATACTTCAAAATACAGCGAAGGAGATTTTATATATTAAAAAACATTGATTGACTGTAAGGAAGGAGAAAAGGTACGGAGGATTTAAATGATCAGCAATAACCTTAAGACTATAAATGAAAATATAGAAAAAGCCTGTGAAAAAAGCGGCAGAAAAAAAGAAGATATAAAGCTTATTGCAGTCAGCAAGACTAAGCCTGTAGATATGATAAATGAGGCTTATGAACTTGGAATCCGGGATTTTGGTGAAAACAAGGTAAAGGAGCTCCTTACTAAAAAAGAACAGCTTCCGGATGATATTTGTTGGCATATGATAGGGCATCTTCAAACCAATAAAGTCAGGTCAGTAATTAAGGCGGTAAAACTTATACATTCAGTTGACAGCCTAAGACTCGCAGATACAATAGATATTGAGGCAAGAAAGGCGGGTATAACTGTTGACGGACTTTTAGAAGTTAATGTGGCGGGGGAGGAGAGTAAATTCGGCTTTTCACCATCTGAGATAGCCGAGCTTCTTGATAGGTTCTCCCTTTATAGATTTTTAAGAATAAAAGGGCTTATGACAGTGGCACCCTTTGTGCATAATCCCGAAGATAACAGAGAAATTTTTAATAAATTAAGAAATTTGTCTGTTGACATTATGAATAAAAAACTTGATAATATTAGCATGAATTTTTTGTCTATGGGTATGACAGGAGATTATAGTATTGCTGTTGAAGAGGGTGCAAATTTTATAAGAATAGGCACTGGATTATTCGGGGCAAGATAGGGAGAGTTTTTAATGAGTATATTAAACAATTTTGTGGGATTCTTCAAAATAAATCGTTCAGCCGTTGATGAAGACATTGAGAACGATGAAGATGAGTTGTATGAAGGCAGTGAATATGAGGCAGATGATGTTTTAGACGAATCTGAAAATCAGCCTCCTTATTCAAGGGCTATGCATTACAATACCACACCAAGACATGATGAACAAAGCCGCAGCGGTGTTGATCGTGCAGAAAGGAATATAGGCAGGATAAACAGGTCTTCTTTTTCCAGAGGCAATAGCAACATAACTCCGGTTTCCCCTGTAAAAGGACAGCCTGCAAATATGGAACTTTCTCATGTGAAACCAACAACTTTCAATGATTCTAGGTTTATTTCAGACTGTATAAAAGAACAAAAAGTTGTAATTCTCAATATGGATGGCATAAATAATGAGCTGGCACAAAGGATAATTGACTTTGCTTCAGGAGTCGCTTATTATTCAAATGGTAAATTAAAGAGGATAACCGGCAATATTTTTATAGTTGCACCTGAAGTAGTATCTATGTCAGGAAAATATGACGATGTTTCTTCCTCTGATCCTATGTCTATGTTTGCAGGCAGAACTATGTAGGGGATATTTATGGTTATTGATAAAGATGCCATTTTTTTATCAAGAAGAATTAAGGAACTGGCAGACAGGGCACTAAAAAGAGATGTATTTACACACACATCTTTTTTGAATCTTAACGAGCAGGCTGTTTTCTTCTCAATCAAAGACTTGCCGAAAGTTAATTACAAACTTATCGGGGGTTATGAGGCGGCAGAAAGAAAGGTAGTCTGCTTTTTTCCTGTTGTTTTTGAATTTGAAAATGATTTTGAGCAACTTTCGGATATCAATCAGAAAATTTTTGACTACATTTATATAAAACCTGTAAATGAAAAATTTTCAGACAGGCTTACACACAGAGATTACCTTGGAGCACTTATGAATCTAGGTATTGACAGATGTATGACAGGAGATATTGTGATATCAGGTGGTAGTGCTTATGTTGTGGTTCTTAAAAGAATAAGCCGTATAATTGCCGATAACCTTGAAACTGTAAAAAAAACAAAGGTGGCTGTAAGCATAGAAAACTGCTTTGATACAGCTATTTCCGATACAGGGTACATTAAACGGGTTAATGTTATATCTATACGCATAGATGCACTTATTTCCGCTGTTTTTAATCTGTCAAGGGGTAATGCCATCAGGTATGTTGATGCTGAAAAAGTTTTTGTAAACTCAAGATGTATTATATCCCATTCATATGCTCTTAAATCTGAAGATATTGTTTCAATCAGAGGACTTGGGCGTTTTAAATACATCGGAGAGGAAAGCGTTACAAAAAAAGGCAGACTCATGGTTTCAGTTAAATGTTATGTTTAATTCAGATAAGACTTCAAACTGTAAATTTGCACAACTTCATATAAGTATAAATAAAGCCTTAGGCAGTATATCTGAATATGATATAGTTATAAGCAGAAATTTTTCAGGGCTTTCAGCTAAAATTGCAGATATAGGACTTGCAGGCAAAAAAGTCTGCATAATATGTGATGCAAATATAAAGAATTTTTATATACATGAGGTGAAGAAGTCCTTAAGCGGGGCTTCATGCAAGGTTTATACACATATAATACAGCCTGGAGAAAAAAATAAAATATTTGCTTCGGTTGAAAAAATTTATAAAACCCTTGTTTACAACAATTTTGAAAGAAGTGATTTTATCGCTGCACTTGGAGGCGGAGTTACAGGGGATATATCAGGCTTTGCTGCAGCGACATATATGCGTGGAATACGCTTTATACAGCTTCCTACGACTTTGCTTTCAATGGTTGATTCTTCAATAGGAGGTAAGACGGGAGTTGATTTTTTATCATTTAAAAACATTATAGGAGCTTTTCATATGCCTGCACTTGTGTATACCAATATAGAAACACTGAATACACTTGACAGGCGCAATTTTTTATCAGGAATGGGAGAGGTTATAAAACATGCTCTTATAAAAAGTAACCGATATTATGATTTTATAGAAAATAATGTAGATAATATAATAAAAAAAGACTTTGAAACATTGCTCAATCTGGTTTATATAAGTAACACCATTAAAAAAAGTATTGTTGAAAAAGATCCTGATGAAAAGAGCTGCCGGGTATTTTTAAATTTAGGGCATACTATAGGTCATGCACTTGAAAGAGAAAGTGTAATTACAGCATCCGATGAAACTGCACTTTTACATGGTGAATGTGTAGGTCTGGGCTGTATATCAGCACTTTATTTAAGCAATCTGTACAGCCTGCGTCTAAATGAAAACAGCCATAGTCGGCATCTTTTGGATATTGCAAGGCTTAAAAGAATTTTGGAAAGTTTTTTTCTTCCAATTAAATTTAAAGGAATTGATATAAATGATATATTGACCAGCTGTCTAAAAGATAAAAAAAATTCTGAGGGTAGGGTAGGTTTTGTGCTACTCAAAAATATAGGCAGTCCTTTTTTATGCCATGATATATCATATGATGAGATGAAAGGAGCCATTGAAACTATTTATGATTATAATGAAAAATAAAACCTCACAATATACATTTTTTATATTGGTATCAAGTCTTGCAGTATGGCTGGACATATTTACAAAAGCACTTGCCTCAAAATATCTTATGTCAGGTTATGTGTATAAGCTAATTCCTAACATAATTGAATTTACTTATGTTAAGAATCGGGGAGCTTCATTTGGGATATTGCAAAATCAAATGATATTTTTTTATGTAATTACTGCTGCAGTTATGGGTATGATATCTTATACTATTTATAAGCTGCCGTCAGAACAGAAATATTTTCCGTTTTATTTATGCATTTTATTTATATTTTCAGGAGCGTCAGGTAATCTTATAGACCGTGTTGTAAATGGTTATGTAGTTGATTTTATATATTTTAAACCTATTAATTTTCCTGTTTTTAATATGGCTGATATTTATATAACCGTTTCTGTTTTTTTCCTTTTTATACTTGCTGTTTTTATATATAAGGAGGATGACATGGCTTTTATATCATCGAAGAAAGGTTCAGACGCTAACACTAAAAGTGCTTCTGAAAGGATCGAACCGTTTTACGAACCGGACAGAAATAAAAAAAGTAAAAAATAATATGGTAGTGAGTAAAATAAACAAACTTAAAATTCAGTCTCAGCAGAAGTTATTTGATTTTTACCCCCTAATTATTCCTTAACCTTAACTTCAAAACCTTTTAGATATGCTCTGTAATTATTGTTATACATAGACTCAACTTTTGTTCCAGGTAATCTATATGTTCCAGGAGTTACAGCAATTAAATTAATTTCAATTACTTTGTCTTCTCCTGAATATAATGGATAGAAGTAAGCAACTCTATCATCTTTTATGTCTACATAATTAACATTATTAGGTGATGAACTGTTTCCATATTCTTCATTATCAACTTCTTCTACATCTACAGGAACTGGTATCATATCTCCACCTGCACTTTGAATATTAGCTTGTGTATTATCAAATTCCCAACCACTTGGTAAAATTTGTAATAATGAGATATCTGGTGAATCTGCATTAGCCAATTTAGAAGTTAATATCATCTTAAATCTAGTTCCAGCTTTTAAGCTCTTAACATCTATTTCTTTTCCAGCCATATCAACAAATTTTCTTGTTATAGTAATATTTTTACTTTCATCTTTTTCATCATATTTTACAGGTTTTCCTTTATAGAAAGAATTTACATATAATTTACTAGATGAAGTATTTTTTATAACTATTTTCTTAACATTTTCTTTTACACCTAAATTTCTAAATGTATATTCTCCATCTTTAAGCTCTAAGTTTTGTTCTTTTCCATCAACTATAAGTTTGAAAGATAGATTTTTCTTTTCAGGACTTACTTTTCCATCTCCTGCCAATGCTTGAACTATATTAGCTTTTTCATAAGTAGTCAACCAAGCATCACTCTTAGCCATAGCAAGAACTGAATTATAAAGCTCTGCATCTGCTGTACCATAAATAACTGTATAATATTTTAAGATTTCAGCATTATCATCTGCATAATAACTTCCATCTTTTCTTTCTGCTTTTCTAGGAAGTTTATCAGCTTCTTTTCTAGCAAAATCTTTTTCACCTATCTTACTATATGCAGCAAGTAGTCTCCATTTTTCAACAACAGACATATTTTTATAGTATCTATCAAAAACTATATTCATTTCAGAAACATTAGGGTCACCTATTGCTGCCAGTAGATATAGAACTTCTATTTTAGGTACATCTGTTCTCATAGCTATTGAATTTAGATAATCCTTAGCTTTTTCAAACATAGTTTCTGGAACATAGTAACCTTTTTCTTTTGCTTCTATTAAGAATCTAATTGCATATACAGTTGATATTCCTTCTTCTTGTGAACCTGGCCAATATGCAAATGCTCCATTTCTTAATTGATAATTATTATTTAATTTACCAATTATAGTATTAATTTCATTCTTAGCATCATTTTTTTCTATTGGGTCAGTTGTTAAATTATCAATATATAACATTGCCATACCTTTTGATGATATTTGTTCTAAGCAAATATAAGGATAATCTAACAATGATTTTATTAATTTTTCAATTCCTAATTTTTGATAGCTAGAAAGTACTAACTTAGATTTTACACTTCCATTTATAAAATCTTTATATTCTGCTGCAGATAATGTAAATTCTTGATTAGGTTCTAATACTATTGATTTTTCACTATATTGATAAGGATAATTTGTATCAACATTTAAGTTAATAGTATCTTTATAGCTATATTTACTAGATTTAAAATCAATATCTATTTTAGTTGTTCCAACAGTTGCTGGTGCTTCAAGCTCAAATAAAACTTTTTCACTCTTACCGTCTTTTACATTAACTTTCTTATTATAAGTTTTTCCATTATAAGTTAAAGTAATTTCTGAATTTCCAATAGCTTTTTCAATAGGGAATAAAGTTACAGGAACAGTAAATTTATCTCCAACTTTTAAAACTCTTGGTGCAGAAGTTTCAACTATTACAGGTGCTTTTACTGAAATTGATTTTTCAGCACTTCCATAGCTTTCATCTGAGACTGCTACAACAAATAATCTCATTGTTCCAAAGAAATTAGGTAATTTTACATCAACTACTGCATTACCATTTTCATCACTTTCTGCAACACCTCTAAATATAGTTAAATTAGCAAATCTTTGTGCATCTCCTAGTAATTGCATATCTTCTTTTTTATAAGCTACTTCTGCTGCCATTGGACTATCTAAGGCATCTTCCTCAGCATCTCCTCCACCAGTTTTCAATCTGTTAGCAACCTTGTCAGAATATCTTTCAATGATATTAGAGAAGTTATCATAGCTTTGAACTAACTTAGCTCTTTTTTCATAGAAGAATTTATAAGGATCTGGTTTCTTATAGTCAGTCATTCTTAGCACTCCTTCATCTACAAGGAATACTTCATAGTACATCTTTTTATTTTCTTTGTTAGATAATTTTATTTTTAAATCTCCACCTGGTAAAACTTCTGTCTTAGTATCAACTTGTAAAGTCAACATTCTGTTCTTATCTTCAACCATCAATGGAACTGAACCATAAAGTCTTAATGGTCTATCATTTTGTTTATCCACATATTTTTGGAAAACAGATATACTTACATAAGCATTAGGGAAGAAATCTTTTTCAATAACAATAGTTTCTTCATTATCTTTTACAGTTAAAGTCTTCCAATATTCTTTTATAATTTTACCATCTTTTTCAATGGTTACTAATGCTTTTGAACCAACTGCTCCACTATATTTAATCTTTGCAATATCTCCAATATTGTATTTTTCTTTATCAGCAGTGATATTCAAATTTTCAATAGTTCCATGTCTTTTATCACCATAATGGAATTTATAAACAAAAACTCCTGAACTATGTCCTGTTTCTTCATCTTCTATTTCAATAAAGTTTGTACCATCACCTAATTTAGTAACTTTTAAAAGTTCAGGTGAAGAACCAGAAGTGATTTCTCCTTCTTCTAAAAGAACAGTTTCAATATTTTCCTTAAATGATTTTTCACCATCATTATAGTAATAATCATACCACCAGTTATATTCTTTATTATAAATTCTATATTTTAATTTCTTTCCTGCAACTAAACTATCAGTTTTTTCATTTAATAAAATATATTTTACACTAGTTTCATTATCATTTTGGCTTACTTTTTGAACTCCAACTGAATTTTCTCTATTTATAATTTTAAATACTTTATGTTCTGTACTATATCTTCCATTGGCATCTGACACATTTACTATTGTACTTAAATAAAGATTTTTACTTTGTAGAGTATCTGGCATATCCAGTTTCAAATTAACTTCTCCTGAACCATCATCTAATGTTGTTTCAGCAAAATTTCTAAATTGATATCTATAATTTGAAGGGTTGCTAAAATTATATTCTCTATATTTCTTAGATTGCGTATCTTTTTCTATTACAGCATAATCAAAGTTTACAATAGTGCCTTTATCTACATTTGCTCCACTTAAATACTTAAATGCAAATTTAAAGTCTATTGCTTTATCCTTAACATCTGCTTTAGTGTAAATTTTATCTTCATCTGCATCAATAGCTATTGTATTTGCAATTTTAGATTCTATAAATACTTTTTGTGTAATTTCTTTTCCACCAAACTTAATTGTTAAAGTCCAAGCTCCTGTTAAATCATTCATATCTGTTTTAATTTTGAAAGTATAGAATCCATTTTTAGACTCTTTAACTACTTCACTGTTAATTTTAGTTGAACCATCTGGTCCTGTAAATGAATATTCAAAAGGTTGATTATCATTCATTTTTTCTTTACTTCTAGCAATTAAAGATACATTTATCTCATCACCTGGTCTATAATATCCTTTATCTGTATAAGTATAAAGTTTTAAATCAGAGCCATCTAATGAACCTCCAATATCAAAATCAGAGTAATTTATTTTATTTCCTGCTAAATATAAAACATTAAATTCATTTCCATATTTTACAAGCACATAAAAAACATTATCTAAATTAGTTTTAGATTTATATTCTCCATTTGAGTTAGTTGTACCTTCTTCAAGAGTTTGGTTTTTAGAATTTATAAATTCAAGTCTTGCATTTGGAATTGGGTTTAAAGTATTAAGATTTAATAACTTTAAATCTAGTTTTGAATTATTAGAGTTAGCGACTATACCTATATCTGAAAGTATTATTGTTTTTTCTGCTCTTGCATAGATTACATCACCATCATAACCAAAGCTATTAGGTTCACCATATTTTGCTATATCATAATCTATACTATCTTCCCCAATTGCAGATATTTTTACATAATAAATTCCCTTAGTATCTATTGTATTAGATAAATCTATACTATTTTTTACAACTTGATCTTCTTTACTATCTATTTCATATTCTTTTGTATAAACAATATCTCCCAAATCATCTTTAAGTTCCCATTCATTAACTCCATATTCATTAGAATATAGTTTTAAGTATTGAGTTATATTATTTGTATAAACTTTAACAACTTCAAGTTTAACTTTTGAGATATTTACAGAATTAAAATTAATTTTCTTGTTATTTATACTTGGTAAAACATTTCCAGAATCAACAAATGATAAACTAGGTTCTTTTTTTCCTAAATATAAATTATATTTTATGTAATCATTTGTTAAAGAAGCTCCAGAAATTCCCTTTATATCCTTACTAACTTTTACATTATATGGATTATCTTTTTTAAAATTTCCTTTTATAATAAGTTTATTTATAAAAGGCATAATAGTGATATCTCCATCTAAACCTTCAACTTCAACTAATTTTTTAAAATCTTGGTTTTTATCCAGTTCTTCTGAAAATAATACCACTATATCTCCTGATATATTAAATTTTGCATTGTTAACATAAAGTACTTGTTGATAACCATCATATCCTTGACTTGTTTCTGATTGCCCTGTATCGTTTTGTTGTTCTTGCTTATCCTTTTTACAAGCTACAAAAGCTATTGCCAATATAGATAAAATAAACACTAGTTTTAGAATTTTTTTCATATTCTCTCCTCCATACAATAGTTAATAATTCTTTCTAAAAACTTTTCCCCATAACTTTTAAATTTTTGATTGCCAATACCCTTTATTTTTAACATATCCCACCTATTTCTTGGTTTTTTCTCTGCCATCTCTATAAGAGTCATATCAGAAAAAATAATATAAGGTGCAATATTTTCTTGCTTTGAAATCTCTTTTCTAAGAGAATTTAATTCTTTAAATAAATTATTTTCATAATAATCAAAGTCAATTTTCTCATCTTCTTTTCTTATTACTTTTATATTTCCATTTAAAATATCTTTATACTTCTCACCAAGTTTTAGAACTGGAAAACTTCCTGCACTCTGTATTAAATATTTTTCAGAAATCATGTAATTTATAAAGCTTTCTATCCACTCTTGCTTATCTTCTTTCATTATCCCAAATGTAGAAATTTTGTCAAGCCCTTTATTTAACATTTTTGTGTCTGCTTTTCCCATAAGCATATTAGCCAATGTGGATATACCTAAACTTTCCTTTGCTCTACCCACACCCGAAATAATTTTCTTTGCTTCCAGTGAAAAATCTTTGATATTCTTTTCTTTTTTGCAATTCTCACAATATCCACAATAATTTCTTATCATTTTTTCACCAAAATACTTTAAGATATATTCTCTGTAACAAGTCTTTAACTCTGCATATTCTATCATTTTATTAAAATTTTTCAATCTTTTATTGAGGTAATTTCTATCCGTTTTTCCCTTTGCTTCTTTCTCCATTAAATATCTTTGGATATCTCTATCTTTCTCATTGTATATAAGGATAGCCTCAGCAGGTCCACCATCTCTTCCAGCTCTACCTGCTTCTTGATAATAACTTTCTAAATCAGCTGGGATATTTGCATGTATTACATATCTTATATTAGATTTATTTATCCCCATACCAAAGGCATTAGTTGCTACCATTATTTCAACATCATCATCTAAGAATAATTTTTGATTTTTATCTCTTTCTTCCTTAGACATTCCACCATGATATTTTGTAACACTTCTATCAAATCCTACTAAATAGCTATAAATATCATCTACATTTTTTCTAGTTGAACAATAAATTATTCCTGATTTCCCTTTATGTTTTCTTAAATAATCTATTATAAAAGGCTTAGAGTCTATATCTAAATCTTTATCAAGTCCACTATTATCAACTACTTTGAAATAGATATTATCTCTGTTGAAGTAATCTATATAAATAAATGGATTTATTATATTTAATTTTTCTATTATATCCACTTTAATTTTGGGAGTTGCAGTAGCAGTAAAAGCCAAAGTTTGAATTTGAGTTTCTCCACTTAAATATTTTACAAAATCCGCTATCCTTAGATAACTTCTTCTAAAATTTTCCCCCCATTGAGATACACAATGTGCCTCATCAACTACTACCATAGAAATTTTTACAGTTTTTATAA